>ERZ773004.46-NODE-46-length-82388-cov-19.345244_pt1 | contig 82388 bp, 66 predicted proteins | sample MGYA00580667_ERZ773004 | MGnify/ENA primary metagenome ERZ773004 (study PRJEB29015, sample SAMEA2737963) | human oral metagenome | biome: human oral; feature: human-associated habitat; material: dental | place: China | collected 2123 ... | reverse complement strand
GCTACGCAAGGTTCGAGCAAGGCGCCCACCGGCTCGAGGATCAATCAGAGGAGAGAACCGTGGCTAGCAAGTCCAGCGACGTTCGCCCCAAGATCACTCTGGCTTGCTCGGAGTGCAAGGAGCGCAACTACATCACGAAGAAGAACCGTCGGAACACCCCCGATCGGCTCGCCATCAAGAAGTTCTGTGCTCGCTGCGGCAAGCACACCGAGCACCGAGAGACCCGCTAGGGCTCTAAAGCTTCGTCTCCGCAGTCGATACGATCGGCTCATGAGCGACATCGGCCCCGTCGACGAACAGTCGGCGGGGCTTTGCCGTGTCCTGGAGCCTATTGTCGCAACCTTCCGCATCGACGACCCGGCAGCGGCTGCTCGCCTGGGAGTCCAGACGATTCTTCCCGCCGTCATCACTCTGCGGGCTCTGCAGGAGGCGCCGGTGCTCGGGCCGTGGCACGGACTGATCCATCGACGCTGCCGGATCTGCCCGGCGGGCGGCGGCGCCGAGTCCCCAGTCAGCGAAACAGCCAGCGAAACAGTCATCGATACAAGGACGCGCGCCGGCTGGTGGCTCGTGCGTGCTCGCACCGCAGTGGGGGCCGGCCGGGCGGGGGAGCGGTGGCCCGATGGTGCCGTCGTCGTGCACGATCTCGCGCGGCGGCTCGATGACGGCGACTCCGCCTCTCCCCGCGCTCCCGGTCCGCTTCCGGCTGTGCAGAATGCTCCCGGTTCCGCCGATCGTTCCGGTCCTCGCCTACGACCGGCCCCGGCGGATGCCCGTGCGAGAGGGGCGGGGGAACCGACGGGATCGAGAGAGTCGGAGGGATTCAGCAGCCTCAGCGGATTCAGTGGATTCAGTGGACTTAGCAAACTCAGTAATGGGCGCGCTCTCAGCAATGGGCGCGCGGTGCGCGTGAGCGCTCTGGATGTCGCCGCATGGTCCCGGGCCGGCGGCGATTGCAACCGACTGCACCTCGTTCCGGGAGCCGCCCGGGCTGCGGGGCTCCGCGCCGGCCGGGAGGGCGTCATCGCCCACGGCCTGCTTCTGGCCGCCGTGAGCCTCGCCCTGGTCCCCGCCGGGGAATCCGCCGTCGATCTGCGCATGCGCGCCCCTCTGCCGGTGCCTGTGACCGCTGGGTCCCACAGGGGTCGTCCGCCGGATGCGCGCGTCCTCGTGGAGGAGGCGACTGGCGCGCTCATCGCCGGTGGAAGGCGCATCCTGCACCGTGATTGAGGGAATCGAGAGGCGGTCGCCCCTCATTGGTCGGATCGGTGCGAGTCGGTGCACGATCCGACCAGTGATGTCCGGTAGATGACCGGTGACGTCCGGTGATGAGGAGCACGAGGCCTCCCCGCTGCCGGGTGATATACAGAAAGGGATACAATTCGGATGTTCAGTTCTGAATGACCGAGCAGAAGCGGGCATCCCGTGAGTGAGTAGCAGCAGCAGGAGGATCATGATGGACGAGGCGAGCGGTGCGATAGCAGGCGACTGCGGCCAATCCGCCGTCACGACCGCTCCGATCCCCGAGGAGCCGCGGTCCGCGCTGACCGGTCATGATCGGACCGGCGCCGATGAGGAGCAGGCCGGCACTGATTCCTCAGCTTCCTCAGTTTCCCCAGCGGCTGCAGCAGGCCCGGGCGGGTGCGGGCAGGAGGCCTCCGACTCTCAGGCCGCGGTGGCCGGCGGCTGCGGGCAGGAGCCGCCGTCGGCATGCGGGCAGGCTGTTGCGACTGCTGCGACTGCTGCAGCCGTTGCGGACATTGAACCCGCTGAGCTCACCCGCCCACTCGATGTCGTGGAGATGCGGGCATGGCGGGCCTTTCTCGCCGCATCGACGTCGGTGGCGGCGGTGCTCAATCACGAACTCGAGGCCGATGCGGACATCTCCATGCACGAGTACGAGATCCTCGTGCGACTGTCGGAGGCGTCCGACCATCAGCTGCGCATGTCCACCCTGGCCGAGCATGTCTCGCACTCGCGCTCGCGCTTGACGCACACGGTGGGCCGTCTGGAGAAGGCGGGCTATGTCGAGCGGGCCTCATGCGCTGCTGATAAGCGCGGCGTGAACTGCCGGCTGACGGAGGCCGGGTTGGATTTCCTGCGCGCTGTGGCTCCCATCCATCTCGATGGCGTGCGCCGCCACGTCGTCGACCGCTTCACCCATGAGCAGCTGGCCGCGCTGACCGAGCTCATGACCGCGCTCGTCGACAACGAGGCCGGCTGAGCCGCGGGTGGGCGGGTGGGCGGACCGCGCGGATCAATCTCTGCCGTCTCTGCCGCCTATATCGTGCGAACCGGACCGATCTCGGGCCGGACTACGACCGATCTCGGCGGAAGGCGCGGGGAGGAGGACGGCCAGCTCCTCCCAGACCGCGTCGAAGGCGGGCAGCAGCGGTGCCTCGCCGTAGACGTCATCAGTCCCCGGGACGGGGCGTTCCCAGGTCGTGCCGTTGCGCCTCGCCGAGGGCGCTGAGAGCCCCGAGAGTCCTGAGAGCGCCGAGGGTGCTGAGAGCCTCACCCAGCGCATCTCGAGGGATTCGCGATCCAAAGGAACGAGTTTGTCCCACGCCTCGTCGCAGGGCGCCTGCGCCGTGAAAGTCGTGTACGACCAGTCCGGGTGGGCCTGGATGTGCTCGGCCCCCAAGCGGAGGACCCGGGCGGGCAGACCGGTCTCCTCCTCGCACTCGCGCAGTGCAGCCTCGGCGGGGCTCTCGCCGGCGCGCGTCGCGCCTCCGGGCACACCCCAGGTTCCGCCCCTGTGGGTCCATCCGGCTCGCAGCTGCATCAGGATCTCGACACCGGCTCCGGTTTCTCGGGCGCGGCGCCACACGAGCAGGCCGGCTGCGCCGAAGGCCCCCCAATGTCGATCCCCGCATCCGCAGTCGACCCATCCGCCCTCGGAGGGCCTCACGTCCTGGTCCACAGATCCGTCCATGTCACATCCAGTTCTGCCAGCAGGCGCCGCAGCAGTGGCAGTGAGATGCCGACGACGCCGTGCGGGTCGCCGTCGATTCCGTCGATGAAGGCGCCGCCGAGCCCGTCGATGGTGAACGCCCCCGCGCAGCCCAGGGGCTCGCCGGTGGCCACATAGGCGTCGATCTCGGCGTCCGCAGGAGAGCCGAAGCGGACCGTCGTCGATGACACGCCCTGGGCCTCGGCGCCGTCATGCACGCGCACCAGGGCGTGGCCGGAGTGGAGCACTCCCGTGCGCCCGCGCATGGAGCGCCAGCGCTCGCGGGCGATGGCGGCCGTCTCGGGTTTGCCGACGACCCGCCCGCCGATCTCCAGCATGGAATCGCAGCCGACGACGATCAGGTCGGGATCCGCCTCGCGCTCGGACCGCGTCACGGTGTCGGCCACGTCCGCGGCCTTGGCACGTGCGAGCGCCTGCACCTGCTGGGGCGGAGTCGGCTCGGTGCGCGAGTCGGCGGCCAGTGCGCGCAGGATCGCGTGCTCATCGACGTCGGAGACCCGCACGAGCGGCTCGACGCCGGCGGCGCGCAGGGTGGCCAGACGGCCGGAGGACTGCGAGGCCAGAAGGATCACGCCCTCAGCCTAGATGATCGGCGGGGCGGTCCGGCTGCGCTGCGGGCCGGGCGCGTTAGGCTGCTGCAGTGAGCAGCTCCTTCTTCTCCCGACTTCTGACGGTCCGGGTCACTGGCTCCACCAATGATGACCTCCGCGCCGCGCTGAGCGGCCCCGACGGGCGCGTGAATCCGGCCGCGGTCGACACCTGGCCCCATCTGTCCGCCCTGTGCGCCCAGACGCAGACCGCGGGTCGCGGGCGCGCCGAGCACACGTGGGTGACGCCGCCCCACGGCGCCCTGACCGTGTCCGTGGTCCTGCGGCCGGTCGTGCCCGCTGCGCGTCTGGACTGGCTGCCGCTGCTGGCGGGTCTCGCGGTGCAGCGCACCCTCGAGCCCCGCCTGGAGGGCACCGGTTGGCGGGCGCGAACGAAATGGCCCAACGACGTTGTCGTCCTGCCGACTGATGCGCCGGCCGATGCATCGGCGGTGGATGCGCCCGGATGGGGCCTGAGCCGCAAGGTCGCCGGCATCCTGTGCGAACTGATCCCCGCCTCGGAGCGCATCGAGAACAGCGGCGCTGCCGGTCCGGCCAGCCGGCGCGGCGGTCTGGAGCGCGCCCGGGCCGAGGCATCGGCGGTCATCGTCGGCATCGGGGTCAACCTCGCCCAGGGCGCCGCCGAGCTGCCCGTGCCCTGGGCGGCGTCCCTCGCCGGGCTGGGCGTCGATTCCGAGCTCACGGTCGCGCGGGGCGTCCTGGAGGATCTCGGACGGCATCTCGCGGAGCTGGTCGCCTCCTGGGAGGACCGGGACGGCGACCCCGACGGCGGCGACGGCGAGCTCGGGCGCTGCCTGCGCGGGGCCTGTTCGACCCTGGGCCAGGACGTGGTGGTCACCACCCCCACGGGCTTGGTTCGGGGCAGGGCGATCGATGTGCGGCCGGGCCTCGTTCTGCGCGATGTCGTTGGAGGTCCCGCGGGGGAGGGCGGGGTCGGGGAGCTCGTCATCTCCGCCGGCGACGTGGCATCCGCACGTTTGGGGACGCCGACCGGGACGTGAGTTGAATCGCGTCAAGACGAGTGGGCACGTCTCGATGAGCGTTAGTGTGTGACGTGCGCTACTGTTGCGGATGTGACCGACCAGACCAGTTCCACGGCCCAGCCTCAGGAGAAGGAGCCTCGGGCGATCGCCACAGCATCCAGCGGAGCATTCAACGGCGCTGCGCACGACGGCACCGCCGTGCCGAACGACATCCAGTGGGCCACTCTCGCCGGTCACGAGCGCCTGCTTCTCGGTGGAGTCCCGACTCTGAGCATGCGGGAGATGGCCGAGCGCGCCGGTACCAGCCTCGCGCTCGCCAGACGATTCTGGCGGGCGATGGGCTTCGCGGACGTCGAGCCCGATGAGGTGCGCTTCACCGACAACGACGTCGATGCGCTGCGCACGATGGCCGATCTCATCGACGAGACCGATGACGGTCGTCCATCCCCGGCGGCGCCCGGCGGCGGGCTGGCCGCCAGCAGTGTCCTGGAGCTGCTGCGGGCGCAGTCCTTCACCATGGACCGCCTCGTGCTGTGGCAGTTGGAGACTCTCGTGGCCGATATCGGCCAGCGCCTCCACCTGGACGACACCTCCGCCCGGCTCGTGGTGATGGACCACATCGATGAGCTGGTCGATTCCCTGTCCGCGCAGCTCGGTTATGTCTGGCGGCGGCATCTCACCGCGCTCCTCGGCCGCACCGATACCGAGGTCGCCCACCGCGGGCGCGAGGACGCCGGCCCCGATCTGTTCCCGCTGTCGCGCTCGCTCGGCTTCGTCGATATCGTCTCCTTCACCCAGCGCGCCCAGACGATGGGGCGCAAGGAGCTGTCCGCCATGCTGGAGGACTTCGAGTCCACGACTCGGGACGTCGTCACCTCCCGCGGTGCGCGCGTGGTCAAGACCATCGGGGATGCGGTCATGTACATCGCCGACGACCTGCTCGTCGCCGCCGAGGTCGTTACCGCCCTGGTCGAGGAGCTCCAGTCCGGTCCGGAGATGCTGCTCGTGCGCGCCAGCCTGGTGCGGGGCAGAGTGATCTCACGCTCGGGCGATGTCTTCGGCCCGCCGGTCAATCTCGCCTCCCGCCTGGTCAATACGGCCGATCCCGGAGGAATCCGGATGGACAAGGCCACCGCCATGGCGATCGCCTCGGGGCCCGGTGCCGATCATTACCGGGTCCGCCCCTGCCATGAGGTGGTCGCCAAGGGGCTGGGCAATATCACGCCCTGGGAGCTCTCGCTCATCTGAGAAGGTCTGACCTTCCCTTCTCCGCCTTGCGGACGATGGCGGCAGGGCCTTCAGTCGCCTACGATCCGACTTATGACGACAGTGCTTCTCGTTGAGGACGACCCCGCCATCTCCGAGCCCCTCGCCCGCGCTTTCGGACGCGAGGGCTACGAGGTGCGCGCCCACGGCACCGGCAAGGGTGCTCTCGAGGAGGTTGCCGGCGCCGACATCATTGTGCTGGACCTCGGCCTGCCCGACATGGATGGACTCGACGTCGCCCGCCAGGTGCGGGTCCAGGGCCTGACCATTCCCATTCTGATGCTCACTGCTCGCAGTGAGGACACTGATCTCGTCGTCGGCCTGGATGCGGGCGCCGACGACTACGTCACCAAGCCCTTCCGCCTGGCCGAGCTGCTGGCCCGGGTGCGCGCCCAGGTCCGTCGCGCCTCGGGCGAGGCCATCGAGGACGAGCTCACCGCCGGTGAGATCCGCGTGGACGTCGCCGCCCATCGCGCCTTCGTGGCCTCCCGCGAGCTGCAGCTGACGACGCGCGAGTTCGAGCTGCTGCGGGTGCTGGTTCGCGGCGGCGGGCAGGTCGTGTCGATCGAGGATGTTCTCAAGGAGGTCTGGGGGGAGGACCCGACGGGTACGGAGCAGACTCTCGAGATGCATGTCACATGGCTGCGCCGCAAACTCGGTGACGACGCCGATTCCCCCGCACTGCTCCTGCGGGATGGCAACGGGTATCGCCTGGTGGTCTAATTGTGCAGATGAATACATAGATAACTGTGTAGCTGCATAATTCATAATCTCGGAATCCTCCGGCGTCCGTAAGCGCGGGTGCTGTGTCATGGTGTCTGTGAGCGTCTGCGACGTCGCGTGATGCTGCGACCGCTATGAGGCCGCTGTAAGGCGCCGTGAGACGCCACGACGAGTGCGCCCCGGTCCTGCCTTGTGCGGGCCGGGGCGTCTAACGTGGTACCGGGTTCACGAAGGGAGCGGGCATGCGCCGCCGAACGATGACGATGACGATGTTTGCGGTCTCTGTCGCGGTCGTCCTGCTGGGGATTCCTCTGGGAGGAGCCTGGATCGCCCTGGCATTCAGGACCACGCCGAATGCCAACGACCGGGCCCGAGTGGTGATCACAGTGGCGCTGACCGCCGTGGGGCTGGCGGCGGTGGCGCTCATAGCCGCCTATGTGGTGGCCGCCAAGGCATCGCGACGGATCAGCGCCCCGCTGATCTTCCTGGCGGCCGAGGCCGAGCAGCTCGGCTCGGGCCAGGTGCGTCCGCGCCTGCGCCACTCCGGCATTGAGGAGATCGACCTCGTCCAGGCCGAACTGGTGCGCACCGCGGAGCGCGTGGCGGGCAGACTCGCGGCTGAACGGCAATTCGCCTCCGATGCCTCCCACCAGTTGCGCACGCCCCTGACGGGGTTGAGTCTGCGCTTGGAGGAGATCGAGCTCATGTCGAGTGAGGAGGAGGTGCGTGCGGAGGCGCGCGCATGCATCGAGCAGGTCGACCGGCTCACCGGGGTGGTGGAGGATCTGCTCAAGGTCTCCCGGCGCACGGGCGGCGGGACCACCGAGGCCCTCCACCTCGAGGAGGTCTTCGCCCAGCAGCGCGAGGAATGGGAGCCGGCCTTCGCGGAGGCGGGGCGGACGATCACCTTCACCGACGACGTCGAGCTGCCCGTGCTGGCGAGCCCCGGATCCCTGGCGCAGGTCTTGGCCACCATTGTCGAGAACTCGCTGCGCTACGGGGCGGGTGCGACGAGCGTCAAAGTGCGCAGCGCCAAGGGCGGGCACGGCGTCTTCATTGATGTCGCCGACGAGGGCGACGGCGTCGAGGAGGAGATCGCGCCCCACGTCTTCGAGCGTCACGTCTCCGGTCACGGCTCGACGGGCGTGGGCCTGGCACTGGCCAAGGACCTGGTCGAGGCCGACGGCGGGAAGATCGAGCTGTCGCAGCGCAGCCCGGCGATCTTCTCCGTTCTGCTCAATGCGGTGCCGCGCTCCCTGGACCCGAACAACGTCCTGCCGCAGGGCGCGCTGGTCAGCGTCGGGCGCCGCCGTCGCTTCTGAGCCGCGCCCGGCGGATCAGGCCTCCGTCTGGGCGGCTGAGGACTTCCGGGAGGACAGCCATCCGCGCAGCGCCGAGATGAGCATGGGCAGGATGGAGACGAAGACGATCGCCAGGATCATGGTGTCGATGTTCTTCTGAATCCAGGCGATGCTGCCCAGGAAGTAGCCGAGCCAGGTGATGGCGAAGGCCCAGAAGGTCGCGCCGATCGCATTGAAGAGGAGGAAGTGGCGGTAGTGCATCTTGCCGACGCCCGCCATGACGGGGGTGAAGGTGCGCACGATCGGGACGAACTGGGCCAGGGTCACGGCCTTGCCGCCGTGGCGCTCGAAGAACGCCGCCGTGCGATCGACGTACTCCTTCTTGAACAGCCGGGAGTCGGGCCGGTTGAAGATCGCCGGCCCCGCCTTGCGGCCGATCGCATAGCCCGTCTGGTTGCCGATGATCGCGGCCAGCCATACGAGCGGGGCGGCCACCCAGATGTGGACGCCGACGGCGCCCGTGCCCACGAACATGCCGAGTGTGAACAGCAGAGAGTCCCCCGGCAGGAAGAAGCCGACGAGCAGGCCGGTCTCGGCGAAGATCACGAGCATGACGCCCACAATCGCCCAGGGGCCGAACCACTCCACGATCGTGGTGATAATGCTGGCGGCGTCGAGCCATTTGGGGCCCAGGGTCGGGGCGAGGGCCCCGGGGAGGTCCGAGGGCAGGGCCGCGGGGAGTCCGGCCGTCACGGCCGTGGCAAGAGGCATCACTGGGCCAGGCTAGGGAAGCCACTGGGGAGCGCACCATGAGAACGCCCTCACTGGATATGTGGCGTCAGGCACTCAGGCGCGCCGGGTGCTGCCAGGGCCCGTCTCGATCTCCTCGCGCTCCTCGATCTCCTCAGCACTCGCGGGGTTCTCGGGGCTCTTGGGGCTTTCAGGGCTCTTAGGGTTCTCGTCCGCGCCGCCGTTGAAGACGATGTAGTGGTAGAAGGTGAAGCGGAAGGCCGTCCCCAGGCCGAAGCCGACGACATAAGCGGCGATCATGTCCGCGATCGCCGAGGTCAGTCCCAGAACGTGGTGGGTGAAGAGCAGGCAGAACTGGGTGATGAACAATCCGCCCACGTTGGCCAGGGCGAACAGGAGCGCCTCGCGCGCCACGTTCTCCTGTGTGCGGCCCCGGTAGGTCCACAACCGGTTGGCCACCCAGGAGAAGATCGTCGCGATCGTGGCACTGGCCGCGTTGGCCGTATTCGGGTGCCCCGCCAAGACGCCCAGCGGGCCGTGCTGGAAGAGGACGAACAGGCCGGAATCCACGACATAGGCCAGTGCCCCTACCAGCCCGAACTGCAGGAACTCCGTCACCCAGGCGACAATGCGCTCCTTGAGGGTGGGGCGGGGGCTGGTGGTGCCCGATGCGGTGGCGGCCGTCGAGGCGCTGCTCGGCTCGGGCGCGCCTGAGGCTCGCGAACTGGATCGGGTCACGCCCTCGATCGTAGGGCACCGGGATGCTCGGGCAGGCGCTCCCCGACGGTGGGCGCGCTCACGGCACCCATTGAGTCACCTTCACGGACAGGTCCCACACCCAGCTGATCCAGAACAGCTGCCCCACCATGCAGGCCGCCAGCAGCCCGATTCGACGTCGAGTGGACATGCTCGAGGCCAGCGCCCAGGCGATCGGTGCCATCGGCAGCAGAATGCGGAAGACAGATGTAGTCGGATCGAAGAACACCAGCAGATACAGCATGTAGCCCGCGCACCAGAACCAGGGGCCCGGGCCGAGCCGTCGCAGCGACGGGGCGCTGAGCACCGTCGCCACCACCACCAGCGCCCCCACCAGCAGCAGCATGCCCAGACCCGGCCCGACCCACCACCCGCTGCGCGCCAGCCAGGGCGTGAAGGGCGCGAGCGAGCCGTAGCGCCACGCCGTCTCGGTCGCCGTGTACGCGTCGGCCCGCCCCGTGGCCAGCCAGGCCAACGCCGGCCAGGCCAGGGCGCACGCCGCCGAGAAGATCGTCAGCGCCAGCAGTCGCAGGCGCTGCCCGCCGCTCAGCGGTCGGGCCTCGGGCAGCACTCTGAGCCGCCACGCTCCGGGGAACCGCTCGCCGAGGACCTCCCACAGCCACCAGGCGCCCAGCGCCAGGGTCAGCGGCACTCCGATCGGACGGGAGAAGGCCGCAAGCGCGACCGATGCCGTGGCCAGGATGAGGCCGCCCGGCCCGCCTCGCACCGCCAGGGCCAGTGCCGCCGCGGTGAACAGCAGACCCAGGGACTCGGCGTAGGGCACTTGCAGCACGACGGCGCACGGCGAGCTCCACGCCAGGGCGACCGCCCACAGCGAGGCCCGTTCGCCCACCGCCGGGGCCAGCCACCAGTCCATGACGACGGCGGCGCCCGCAGAGGCCGCCGTCGCCACCAGTGCCGCACAGGCGTAGAAGGACCATCCCGTCCAACTCAGTGCCCCGGCGAGCGCGGGCAGCAGCGGCATGAACGCCCAGGCGTTCTGGACCACGTGCCCATTGGCGTCCACGGGGAGCTCGGAGGGGTATCCCTCCTGGCTGATGCGGTTGTACCAGCCCGAGTCCCAGAAGGAGAGGTGCTCCGCCCATGTGGGGGCGGCCTGCGCCCACGGAGTCACCGGGGTGTCCTGCGCGCTCAGTCTCAGGATGATGAGCGAGGCCGCCGTCGCAACGGCCCAGACGGCCAGCACCCGCAATCGGTGGGGCGCAGCGGCGGGCCGATCACCGGGCTGCTCGGAGAAGGAACGCTTGATGGGGATGACAGGACTGAGCACGACGTCCAGCGTACGGCGCCGCCGGCCGTCGCAGACGGATTGTCGAGGGGCGCGGGTTTGTCGAGGGGCGTGGGCGGTGAGCGACGTGCCGGTGGCCCCGGTAGTCTTGGGCGGGTGAGCGTTCCCATCGTCGCCGTGATCGGAGGCGGGCAACTGGCCCGCATGATGCAGGAGGAGGCCTCCGCCCTGGGCGTCCATCTGCGGGCCCTGGTCGAGGCGCCGGACGGTTCGACGGCGCAGGTCACCGTGGACGGCCCTGTCGGCAGGGCCGATGACGCCGAAGCCGTGCGCGCCCTCGTGAACGGCAGTGCTGGTAGTGCTGGCAGTGCCGGCAGTGCCGGTAGCGCTGGGGCTCCTCGGCCCGGGACCGGTGCCGTCGCCCTTCAGAGCGTCGGCCGTGCCGATGCCCTCACCTTCGAGCATGAGCATCAGGACTCCGCGCTCCTGGAACGCCTCCAGGCCGAGGGCGTCTCCGTCCAGCCCACGGCGAATGCCCTGCTGCTGGCGCGCGACAAGCTCGCCATGCGGCGCGCCATCGACGAGGCCGGCCTCCCGCAGCCCGTCTGGGCCGAAGTCGGCGGTGACGCGCCTGCGATGGCCGAGCAGATCGGCGCCTTCGGCGACCGCCACGGCTGGCCGGTGGTGCTCAAGACCCCGCGGGGCGGTTACGACGGGCACGGCGTGCTCCTGGTGGACGGGCCGCAGGATCTGGACGACGGTGCTGACAGCCCGGCCGCGTCCTGGATCGCCGAGGTCGCCGCGGCCCGTGCCGGTCGAGCCTCCGCGGGCGCCGGGGGCGGGGGAAGTCTGGGCGGCGGCGCGGTCACCAGTCTGCTGGTCGAGCAGGCGGTGCCCTTCACCCGTGAGCTCGCCGTCCTGCTCGCCCGCAGCCCCGGTGGGGAGCTGCGGACCTGGCCCGTGGCGCAGACCGTTCAGGACGGCGGCATCTGCTCCGAGGTCGTCGCCCCGGCTCCGGGGCTCGAGGAGGCGGCGGTGGCGCAGGCGCAGGAGATCGGGCGCACGGTGGCCGAGCGCTTCGGCGTCACCGGCGTGCTCGCCGTCGAGCTGTTCGCCGTGGAGACTGCGGGGCGCCCCACCGCCCTGTACGTCAACGAGCTGGCGATGCGGCCCCACAATTCGGGCCACTGGACTCAGGACGGCGCGGTGACGAGCCAGTTCGCCCAGCACGTGCGCGCGGTCCTCGACCTGCCGCTCGGCTCGCCCGAGCCCACGGCTCCGGTCACGGTCATGGTCAATGTCCTGGGGGGCCGGGCCGAGCCCGACGACGATGCCCTGGCCCGCGCCCTGGCCCTGGAGCCGCAGGCGCGCGTCCACATGTACGGCAAGGGCTGGCGCCCGGGCCGTAAGCTCGGTCACGTCAACCTCGTGGTCGCCGGCGATCCCGGCTCGTGCGCCCCGTCCGAGGCGATCGCCGATGCGCTGGCGCGCGCTCGCGCCGTCGCCGCCATCCTGAGCGGAGACGCCTGAACTCACCGAATTCGCCGAATTCGCCGAGATCGGTCGAGTTCCGCGTCGAGATCGGTCGCAACCCGCGTCGAGATCGGTCGAGTTCCGCGTCGAGATCGGTCGAGTTCCGCGTCGAGATCGGTCCGGACCGGATGTCAGGACCTCTTGCCTCGCAATATTTTCAGAGCTTTCAGAAAGAAAGGGTCTACTGATGAATCAAGCTGCGCAGCCGAAGATCGGCATTGTGATGGGCTCGGACTCCGACTGGCCCACCATGGAGGCCACCGCCGACGTCCTTCAGGAGTTCGGCGTGCCCTACGAGGCCGACGTCGTCTCCGCCCACCGCATGCCCGCCGAGATGATCGGCTACGGACGCGCCGCCGCCGGGAGGGGCCTGCGGATCATCATCGCCGGCGCCGGGGGAGCGGCCCATCTGCCTGGCATGCTCGCCGCTGTCACGGAACTGCCGGTCATCGGCGTGCCCGTGCCGTTGAAGCATCTCGACGGCATGGACTCGCTGCTGTCCATCGTCCAGATGCCGGCGGGTGTTCCGGTGGCGACCGTGTCGATCGGCGGCGCTCGCAATGCCGGTCTGCTCGCCGTGCGCATGCTCGCCGCCGGTGACGGTGAGGAGGCGGCCCGATTGAGGCAAGCCATGAGGGACTTCCAAGCCGATCTGGCCGAGATCGCTCATGCCAAGGGTGCGGCGCTGCGCGAACGGCGCGACCGGGGCTGAGGGGCCCTGAAGGGCGCAGGATCTTCGACGACGTCGGAAACACGGGAATTCCCCTCCCGCCGCCGTCGATCGGTGCGCGGGCAGAGGCCCTGCCCTCTGTAGCATGGCCCCATGAGTATTCTGGTTGCCGGCGGTGCCGGCTACATTGGGGCCCACGTCGTCCGTCTTCTGCTTGAGCGCGGGGACGAGGTGATTGTGGTTGACGACCTGTCCTACGGCTCGCCGGAGCGCGTGGAGGGTGCCGAGGTGATCAAGCTGGACGTGGCGTCCGGCCAGGCGGTGGAGGTGCTCGCCGATGCCATGGAGCGCCGCGGCGTCACGGCGGTCATCCACTTCGCAGCGCGCAAGCAGGTGGGCGAGTCGGTGGCCCGGCCCGGCTGGTACTACCAGCAGAACGTCGGTGGCCTGGCGAACATGCTGCTCGCCATGGAGCAGGCGCGGGTCGAGCAGATGATCTTCTCCTCCTCGGCCGCCGTCTACGGAATGCCGCCGGTGGAGGTCGTCCCCGAGGACATCGACTGCCACCCGATCAATCCTTACGGTGAGACCAAGCTGATCGGCGAGTGGATGATGGCGGACTGCCAGCGGGCCTGGGGGCTGCGCTGGGCGGGTCTGCGGTACTTCAATGTCGCCGGTTCCGGCTGGGACGACTTGGGCGACATGGCCACCCTCAACCTGATCCCCATGGTGCTGGACCGCCTCTCGCGCGGAGAGACCCCCAAGATCTTCGGCACCGACTACCCGACTCCGGACGGCACGTGCATTCGCGACTACATTCACGTGCGCGACCTGGCGGTGGCGCACATCGCGGCCCTGGACTACCTGGCCGGGGGCGGAGAGATGGACGATCACGTCTTCAACGTGGGCACCGGCAAGGGTTCCTCGGTGCGGGAGGTCGTCTCGAAGGTCATCGCTTCCACCGGCTTGGAGATCGAGCCCGAGGAGCTCGACCGTCGCCCCGGCGACCCGCCTCAGCTCATCGGCGACGCCGAGCGCATCGGCCGCGTGCTGAACTGGAAGGCGGAGCACGACCTCGACGACATCGTCACTTCGTCCTTCACCTCCTGGCAGGCTGATCCCAACCGCAAGAGCTTCGCCTGATCCTGCGATTCGCTCCTACGAACCGGTCCCGCCCGTCGGCCTTGGTATGAGGCCGGCGGGCGGAACTGATTCTCTGGTGATCTCGGTGCGGAAGCGGACCGATCTCGAGCCGGAAGTGGACCGATCTCGGTGCGGAGTACGACCGATTTCGAGCCGGAGTGGGACCGATCTCGGCGAAGGGGGGGGAGTCGGCTCAGGGCTCAGGGCTGGTCGAAGTCCTTGGACGTCAGCTTGCCCGAGCGCATCTTGGAGAAGAAATCCGGGGCGGTGGTGTCCTGCAGGAGCACCGCGGCGCCGATTCCGCCCGGCTCGTAGTCGAGGCTTTCGATGGGCGGCGCACCGGTGAGCCCCTTGTTCGAGGCCGAGCGGAAGGCCAGCGCCATCTGCCCCAGGTCGAGTGCGGAGGCGTCCTCGTCCACGGTCAGGGCCTTCGTCCCGGAGTCGACGAGCTTGTCCTGCCGGAAGGGGTTGATGAGGGTCTGGGCCGACATGGCCTTCGAGACCACCGCCGAGACGACCGCTCGCTGGCGCTGGGCGCGGCCGATGTCGCCGGTCGGGTCGGACTTGCGCATGCGGGAGTAGGCCAGGGCCTTCTCGCCATCGACCTTCTGACAGGTGCCCTTGGACGTGTCCCACACCAGGGAGGAGTCGGGGTCGTCCACATCGTAGTCGAGGCACACCTCGACGCCGTCGACGGCGTCGACCATATTCGTGACTCCGCCCATGCCGACCTCGACGTAGTGGTCCATGGTCAGGCCCGTGAGCTTCTCGGCGGTCTCCACCAGCAGCGGGGCCTGCCCGTATGAGTAGGCCGCGTTGATCTTGTCGTCGTCATAGCCGGGGATCTCCACGTAGGTGTCGCGCGGCAGGGAGATCAGCGAGGCCTGCCCGTTGGACGCCTTGTGGAGCACCATGATCGAGTCGGCGCGCGAGCCCTCGGTGCCGTCCTGGGGCACCCCTCCGTCATCGCGGGAGTCCGAGCCGACGATGAGCCAGGTCTCCCCGGGGGTGTCCTTGGCCCCGGACAGCGCCTCAATGCGATCGAGCTTGGAGTCGATGTCGTGCCACAGCCATGCCACGCGCCCCATGATGAGCACCAGGAGCAGGACGAGAATCGCCGCCACCCACCGCAGCGGACGGCGCCTCCGAGTGCCTTCCGGGGTGCCTTCGGGCTGCGTCGACGGGGGGAACGGGCTGTCCGGCCGTACGAACCCGGCGTCCGGCTGACCATTCCAGGCGGCTCCGGATGAGGCGGCGCCTCTGGTGGGCAGCGCCCGGGTGGGTTCGGGACCTGAGGGCCGCTGCCCGATCGGGACGGCGGAGGACCCCGGACGCACATGGCTGCCCGGCCGGCGCTGGCCGGCCGAGCCCGCATCGGCGCCCTGCTTCGACCCCTCTTGGCGCAGGGAGCGGCGCTGCGGTGCCTGGGCGGCGCTCCGACCCGCGGGCGCCGGGGGGCGCCTGATCGTGGGAGGGGAACCGGCGTCCGCCCGCCTGGCCGAGTCGGCCGATCCCGCCGATGATGCCCGCCTCTCGCCGTTCTCGCCGCTGCGGCGATTCGATGAGCCGGAGGCGCCGGGGCCGAAGGACGGGGGCAGATCCGGAGGAGGAGTCACTGAGGTCGTCCCCTTCTTCGTGTCATAGCGGCTGTGCCACTGCCTGTGTCAGGTGCGGTTGAGCTGCGGCTGAATGTGCGGGGCCAACTGTCAGCTGCACTGCGTGGCAGGATCGACGGTCCCCGAATCGCCTGACCCGGCGCCTGGATTCTCGGGAGCCGCCGGGGTGGGCTGGTTGCCCTGGGTCGGATCGCCGGTCCCGCTGGAGTCGTCGGTGGGGGAGGCCTCCTGGCTGGGGGAGGTGCCGTCGGCGGACAGGGAGACGGCCTCTTCGGGGACCGGCTTGTCGTCGTGCAGGGCTTTCCAGACGTCATCGGCCTTCGCACTGGGCTGCACGCGGTTGGGGTCGATGTCGTCCTCCTCGACCGGCATGGTGATGAAGTTGATGTTGTCCATGCCGATGCTGGCGGCGCTATTGGCCAGCCCTGCGAGCTTGTCGATTCCCCCCAGCCCTTCACTGACGGTGAGCGTTGACAGGGCCGACTCGGCGAAGCTGTAGAGAGTCGGCATGTCCGTCAGGAGGTTCTTCGACTTGGCGGTGCGCATGATCGCGCCGACCAGCTGCTGCTGGCGGCCGATGCGGGAGATATCGGAGCCGTCGCCCAGCGAGTAGCGCGCACGGGCGTAGCCGAGGGCCTGGGCGCCGTTGAGCGTGTTGCAGCCCTTGCTGAGGTGGAGGTCGGCCTTCTCGTCGTCCACGTCCTCCTCGACGTACATGGGCACGCCTCCCAGGGAGTCGACCATGCTCTCGAAACCGGTGAAGTCCACCACCATGTACTCGTCCATGCGGACATTGGTGAGCTTCTCAACGGTCTTGATCGTGCACGCCGCGGCGTAGGCGACGTCATCGGGGTTGGAGGAGTTGTTGGCCCCGGTGGAGAAGGCGGAGTTGAAGATGGCGTAGGAGGAGGGATCGCTCTCCGAGCCGTCGGGAAGCTTGCACGACGGCATGGCCACCATCGTGTCGCGGGGGATCGAGATGACGTCCATGCGGCTGCGGTCCTCGGACAGGTGGACGATCATGGCCGTGTCCGAGCGCATGCCCTCCGTGTCGTCATTGACTACCTGGCCGTTGCGCGAGTCCGACCCCATGACGAGGATGTTGACCGCACGCCCCTCGAAGGAGTGGTCCGTGGGGCCGTCGGGGCGGTCCCCGCCGATAATGGTGTCGATGGGCTTGACGCCGATCTTTCCTTGGAGATTGTGATAAGCCGCCCACGCCCCCGTGGTCACGAAGAGCACGCACGCCAGCAGGCACAGCATGACGTTGCGCAGGACTCGATGGCGCAGCTCGCGCGCCGCATGGCGTACAGGTGGTGTGGACACGTGGTCACCATACGTGCTCAGCTCATGCGGTTCTATGACCCGAGTCTCGTGTTGGGCGCGAATCGGGGTGACGCTCAGCCGCTTCCTGATGCGGATCGGGTGCCGTGTCCAGGGCGATCCGTCGTGCCAGGCGGGTGATCTGCCTTTCGCGTGCGGCGTTGCGGCGGAAGGACGAGAGGATTTGGATCAGGAAGCCCACCACCAGGGCGTAGAGAAGCAGGTCGGTCCCCCGCCCCACGCCGACGAGGTGGGCCAGGCGCGCCGTGAGCGAGGGCACGGCGATGGCCGCGATGGCGAAGAACACGAAGGCCAGAGTGGCGAGCCTGCGCCCGGCCTGATGGCGCGCCCCGCCGGGGGAGCGCAGCATCATCCATCCGATCCCCGCGACGCAGACGAGGAGGACGGCCTTGATGATCAGCTGGGAGCTCATGGGCGGATTCCTTGCGCGAGTCGGGTCACGAGAAGATCAGGTCGACGAGGATGTTGACGGAGTTGAGCAGCGACTGTCCCTTGGCCTTCGAGTACTCGGTGTACTCGATGTGAACCGGGTACTCCCTCCAGGGCAGGCCGGTGGCGCCCAGCTGGCGGGTGATCTCGCTGGCGTGCGCCATGCGGTTCTGCCTCAGGTCGAGGCGCTCGGCGGCATCGCGCCGCAGCATCCGCAGCCCGTTGTGGGCGTCGGTCATGCGCATGCCGGTGGTGCGGGAGGCGACCGCGGCGGCCGTGGCGAGCACGAGGCGCTTGAGCCAGCCGACCGGTGAGGGGCCCTCGAGGAAGCGGGAGCCCAGCACGAACGCCAGGTCCTCGTCGCGCGCGGCCCGCACCATGGCGGCGGCGTCGGCGGCCGAGTGCTGGCCATCGGCATCGAACGTGACGAGGTAGCGCGCATCGGTGCGCTCCAGCACGTAGCTGATGCCGGTCTGCAGGGCGGCGCCCTGCCCCAGGTTGATGGGGTGGCGCACGACGACGGCTCCCGCTGCCTCGGCCTGCGCCGCGGAGCCGTCCTGCGAGCCGTCATCGACGACGACGACACGGGGGAAGGTCCGGCGGGCCTCCTCGATGACGCCGCGAATGACCTGAGCCTCGTTGTACAGCGGAATCACGAGCCAGGCATCCGTCAGCTCGTCGGGATGCGGCTGTTCTGGGGAGATGGAGGAGTCTGGGGACGACGTCACCCCGGCATTCTTACACGGCTCGTCGAAAGTCCGTATCGGGCTTAAAATAACTGTGCCGTCTCACTTCGACGTCGCCCGCTTCGCTCGCCTCCCTCGTGATCATGATCCATAAGGAGCTGCCGTGGCCACCCGTATCGCACCGTCCGCAGATGTGTCCGAGGCCGCCGTCATCGGTGAGGGAACGGCGGTGTGGCATCTGGCGCAGGTGCGGGAGCGCGCCGTGCTCGGTCAGGGCTGCATCGTGGGGCGCGGCGCCTACATAGGCGAGGGTGTGCGGATGGGGCGTCATTGCAAGGTGCAGAACTACGCCCTGGTGTATGAGCCGGCGGTGCTGGCCGACGGCGTCTTCATCGGCCCGGCGGTGACGCTCACCAATGACCGCTTCCCGCGGGCCGTCAATCCGGACGGCTCGCTCAAGTCGGCCTCGGACTGGGAGCCCGTGGGCGTGACCATCGAGGAGGGCGCCTCCATCGGGGCGCGCGCCGTCTGCGTCGCCCCTGTGCGCATCGGGGCCTGGGCCACGGTCGCCGCCGGCGCCGTCGTCACCAGGGATGTTCCCGCGCACGCGCTGGTCGCCGGGACGCCCGCTGTGCGCGTGGGCTGGGTGGGGCGTGCGGGGCGGCCGCTGGTCGCCGTCGGGGACGACGGCGGGAAGCAGCAGGAAGAGCGGCCGGCTCAGCAAGCTCGGGGCTCTCGGGGCTCTCGGCGATGGCGCTGTCCGGTCACCGGCGCCCTGTACGAAGAGGTCGAGGCAGATCTCGAGACTGCGATCCGGGAGGTGCGCGCCTGATGCCACGTGAGTTCATCCCCGCGGCCAAGCCGATCATCGGGGCGCTGGAGCGCTCCGCCGTCGATGCCGTCATCGCCTCGGGCATGGTGGTTCAGGGGCCGCAGGTGGCCGCCTTCGAGGAGGAGTTCGCCGAGCAGGTCGTCGGCGGCGTTTACGCCGTGGCGGTCAATTCGGGCACGTCGGCCCAGCACCTGGCGACGCTGGCCAGCGGCCTGCCCGAGGACGCCGAGGTGATCGTGCCGTCCTTCACCTTCGCGGCCACGGGCAACTCGGTGGCGATCGCGGGCGCCCGACCCGTCTTCGCCGACATCGATCCGGTCACCTTCACCCTGGATCCGGCCAGTGTCCGGGCCTCGATCACCGATCGCACGGCGGCGATCGAGGTGGTGCACCTCTATGGACTGCCGGCGAACATGCCCGAGATCATGCGGATAGCCGAGGAGTATGGCCTGGCCGTCTTCGAGGATTGCGCTCAGGCCCACGGCGCTGCGATCGATTCGGTGCCGGTCGGGTCCTTCGGGGCGTGGGGGTCCTTCTCCTTCTACCCCACCAAGAACATGACCTCCTTGGAGGGCGGCATGGTCACCACCGGTGATGCCGCCTTGGCGCGCCGCGTGCGACTGCTGCGCAATCAGGGCATGGACCGGCAGTACGCCAACGAGCTGGTGGGTCTGAACAACCGCATGACCGACGTGGCCGCGGCCGTGGGGAGGGTTCAGCTGGGCAGGCTGGCCGGATGGACCGCGCAGCGGCAGGCCAATGCGGCGGCCCTCAACGAGGGGCTGGCCGGTGCGGCCGGCGTGATCACGCCCCTCGTGCCCGAGGGCCGCACTCACGTCTACCACCAGTACACGATCCGTTTCGAGGGCGCCACGGGTGCTGAGCGGGACCGCATCCAGGCCGTCCTGAAGGACGAGTGGCAGATCGGCACCGGCGTGTACTACCCGATCCCCAATCATCGGCTGGCATCCCTGGCGCCCTATGCGCGGGGCGTGGAGCTGCCCGGCACCGAGAAGGCCGCCCGCGAGTGCCTGTCCCTGCCGGTCCATCCGTCTTTGAGCCCGGCCGATGTGGGGCGCATCGTCGAGGCGGTCGTCGCAACCGTGAGCGCGGGTGCCTGACGCATGGGCAGTACTGGAAGTGCTCAGGGCACTCAGGGTGCTCAGGGCGTTCAGAATGCTCAGAGCCTGCGCGTGGGTCTGATCGGCCTGGGCTCCATGGGGCGCCACCACGCCCGCGTCATCCGCGCCACCGAGGGGATGGAGCTCGTGGCCGTGGCCGATCCGGGCGGTGATCAGTTCGGCGCCGCCGGTGAGCTGGAGCTGCTGCCCGATGTGGCGGCGCTGATCGATGCCGGGCTGGATGCCGCCGTCGTCGCCGTGCCGACCGCGTACCACGAGCCGATCGCCCTGGCCCTGGCCGAGGCGGGCGTGCCCACCATGGTCGAGAAGCCCATCGCCCACAGCGTCGAGGCCGGACGCCGCGTCGCCGACGCCTTCGCCTCCCGCGGCCTGGTGGGGGCCGTCGGCTATGTCGAGCGCTGCAATCCCGCCCTGCGAGCCCTGCGCGAACGACTCGACGCCGGTGAGCTCGGGCAGGTCTATCAGGTCCTCACCCGCCGCCAGGGGCCCTTTCCCGCGCGCATCAGCGATGTCGGCGTCGTCAAGGATCTGGCCACCCACGACATCGACCTGACCGCGTGGGTCGCCGGCTCCCCCTACCGGTCGGTCAGCGCTCAGGTCGCCCACCGCTCCGGGCGCGTCAACGAGGACATGGTCGTGGCCAGCGGGGTCCTGGCCAATGGCATCATCGTCTCCCACGTGGTGAACTGGCTGACTCCCTTCAAGGAGCGGGTCACCATTGTCAACGGCGAGAAGGGCGCCTTCGTGGCCGATACCCTCACCGGCGATCTCACCTTCCACGCCAACGGGACCGTGGCCTCGACCTGGGATCAGGTCGCCAATTTCCGGGGCGTCAGCGAGGGCGACGTCGTCCGCTACGCCATTGCCAAGCGCGAGCCCCTGGCTCTGGAGCAGGAGCGCTTCCGCGACGCGGTGCTGGAGATGCGCAGCATGCGCAACGCGCATAGCCTGCACAGCATGAGCGGCGACTCCGGCAGTCCCGGCGCCGGTGGCGATATCGTGAGTATGGAGGACGGCGTGGCCACCCTCATGGTCGTCGAGGCGGTTCTCGCCTCGGCCGCCCAACAACGGATGGTCGACCTGTGAGGCGCATGCGCACGGGCGCCGCGGCTCTGCTCCTCGCTGCGGCCGGAGCCGCGGGACTGGCGATCGCGGCTCGACGTCGGCGCGAGCGCGTCGTCTCCAGCCCGGGGCGCCGCCCGAGAGTCGTGCTCGCCACCCGTCTGTACGCTCCCGAGCCGGCTGCTGCCGCTCTCAGGCAGCGCGGCCTGGCGCGCGCCCTGGTCCGGCGCGGTGCTGAGGTGACTGTGCTGACCTCCAGCCCGCCGGGAGTCACCGCGCCCGACGATCACAGCGTGAGGGTCAGCTCAATGCCCGTGCTGCGCGACGAGGCCGGTTATGTTCGCGGCTACGCCCAGTACATGAGTTTCGACCTGCCGCTGGCCCTGCGACTTCTGGCCGGCCGGCGGCCCGATCTCGTGGTCGCCGAGCCGCCGCCCACGACGGGGGCGGTCGTGCGTGTGATCGCCGCCCTGCGAGGGGTCCCGTACGCCTACTACGCGGCGGACGTGTGGTCCGACGCCTCGCAGGCCACGGGGGCGCCGGGCTGGGTCGTCGCGGTGGTGCGCTCGCTCGAGCGCTTCGCGCTGTCCGGGGCTCGGCGCGTGCTGACGGTCAACAGCGGTGTGGCGCAGCGCGTCACCGAACTCAGCAGGCTCAGCAAGTTCAGCAAGCTCGGCAGACTCGGCAGACTCGGCGGTCTTAGAGCCGACCGGGTGACCGTCGTGCCCAATGGCATCGATACCGATGTGTTCACGCCCGAGGGGCCCGTCGCCTCCGACGCCCCTCGGTCCCCTTATTTCCTTTACGCCGGCACGGCATCGGAATGGCAGGGGGCGGGCATCTTCATTCAGGCCCTCCGGCTGGTCCACCGGACTCACCCGCAGGTCGAACTGGTCTACCTGGGGCAGGGAAGCGAGTGGGACTATCTGCGCGACCTCGCTGCGAACGACCCCCGCATCCACCTGATGCCCGTGGTCTCACCCGATGAGGCCGCCGCCTGGCAGCGCGGCGCGGTGGCCTCGGTGGTCTCGATCCGCCCTGGGGTCGGTTACGACTTCGCCTATCCCACCAAGATCTTCGCCGCTCTGGCCTGCGGAACCCCCGTGGTCTATGCGGGTCCCGGTCCCGCGCGCGCCGACCTGTCGGAGGCCGGTCTGGGCTGGGTGGCCGACTACGACGCCCACTCCGTGGAGGGCTGCATGCTGGCCGCCATCGCCGAGCAGGAGGCTGAGCAGGAGACGGCGCGCACCCAGGAGGACCAGAAGAACCAGGAGGACCCGGGCGCGGTCGGGGCGCGCTCGGCGCGACTGCGCGACTGGGTGGTTGCGCACCGCTCCATGACGGTCGCCCTCGATGAGGCGGCGCGAGTGCTCCTCGACGCCTGAGCCGCGGCCGATGCGCGCGATCCCGGCGGGCCGGAGCACAGCAGGGCCGCAGCAGGGCGCAGTAGAGCCGTGACAGAGCGCAGATAGGGCGCAGCGGAGGCGCTCAGGGGGCGCGCTCGGCCAGCATGCGGGCGACGCGCTCAGCGGCGCGCCCGTCCCCATAGGGGTGGGCCAGGGCCTCTTCCGGCTCACTCGGCCAGGGGCGCGAGGCGGCCGCCGCCAGCTCCGGTCCCGGCTCCACCAGCACGTTCCACCCCAGCTCGACGGTCTCCACCCACTCGGTCTGGGGCCGCACGGTCGTGCACGGCACCCGCAGGAGGAAGGCCTCCTTCTGCAGGCCCCCGGAGTCGGTGACAATCCCTCGCGCGTGGAGCGCGGAGGCGATGAGGTCTGGGTAGGGCAGCGGCGGGTGGATGCGCAGCGCGCCCCGGTCCTCGAGGTCCAGCCCGTGCTCGGCGCATTTGGCCGCCAGGCGCGGGTGCGCCAGCAGCACCACCGGGTGGTCCACCGCGGCCAGGGAGTCCAGGATCTCGCGCAGACGCGCGGCGTCGTCGGTGTTCTCGGCGCGGTGGATGGTGGCCAGCGAGTATTCGCCCTCGGCCGGGCCCGGCCTCTGCGCGACCGGCGAGGGGGTGCGCGCCACGCGGTCGCGCACCTGGAGCAGCACGTCGGTCATGACGTCCCCGACGATGACGGTGCGCGCCTGGAGCCCCTCGGCCGCCAGGTGCTCGGCGCCCACGGCGGTGGGGGTGAGCAGCAGGTCCGCGGCGTGGTCGGTCAGGACCCGGTTGATCTCCTCGGGCATCGCCCGGTTGAAGGAGCGCAGGCCCGCCTCCAGGTGGGCCACCGGCATGTGCAGCTTGACGGCGGACAGGGCTCCGGCGAGCGTCGAGTTCGTGTCCCCGTAGACCAGGACCCAGTCCGGGGCGCGATCGGCGAGCACGGCGTCCATGGCGGTGAGCATCGCCCCGGTCTGCGCGCCGTGGGAGCCCGAGCCCACGCCCATATGGACGTCGGGAGCGCCGATGCCCAGGTCGCGGAAGAACACCTCCGAGAGCATCGGGTCGTAGTGCTGGCCCGTGTGCACGATCGTGTGGCGGATTCCGGCCTGCCGGAGGGCGGCGTCGACGGGGGCCAACTTGACGAACTGCGGGCGGGCGCCGACCACGGAGAGAACGTGCATGACCGGACCCTACTGGGCTCCTGCGCTCCTGCGCCGCTATCGTGCCACAATGATCGTGTGAAGGTCCTGCACGTCAATGACGTCGCCCGTATCGGCACCGCGCTGGTGCGCAGGGCGCGGGATGAGGGCCTGGCGTGGGACCTGTACGACACCGCCCGAGTCGATCCGGGCTGGCCGCCCCGAATGCGGCCGGTGCGCCGGGCGCTGCGAGGCGCCCGGTGGGAGGCCGGGCTCGTCCGCAGGGCCGTGCGCGCCGATCTGCTCGACGTCCACGGGGCGACTGTGACGGCGCACACCAGCTGGTTGCGCAAGCCCTTCGTCCTGCACCTGCACGGCACGGACATCCGCGTACGCAGGTACGAGGCGCGCTACAGCGGCCTCGTGGCGGACGCGGTGCGCCGGGCGCGCGACGTCTACTACACGACGCCGGACCTGGCCGAGCACGTGATGGACCTGCGCCCGGATGCCGTCCTGCAGCCCGTGATCGTCGACGTCGAGGAGCTGGCCGCACATCATGAGGGGTCGGGGGGGCCGTTCCGGGTGATCTTCCCCTCCCGCTGGGATGCCGACAAGGGCGGGGACCTCCAGCTGGAGGTGCTCCGCATACTCCGGGCGGCGTACCGGGACTCGATTGCGATCGAGGGCCTGCAATGGGGCGAGGGCGCTCCGCGTGCGGCGCGCGACTACGGGGTCGGGCTGCGCCCGAGGATGACTCACGCCGACTACGCCCGTTGGCTGGCGACCGGGTCGGTGGCGGTCGGCCAGATGACGGGCTGCATGGGGGTCTCCGAGCTCGAGGCCGTCGGCAGCGGGGTCACCACGGTGATGGCTCTGGACCGCCGCTGGTACGACGGCGCTCATGACACGACGAGCGACGTTCCGGTGCTGGGCGGGCCCGTGGATCGCTCCGAGATGGTCGAGGCCGTCGTGGAGGGAGTCGGGCGGGCACTGGAGGGCGCGCGGGTGACCAACGGGAGGTCCTGGGTGGCGCAGCGCCACTCCCCGCAGCGGGCGGTGGCCCGGCTCGTCGAGCGTTTCGAGCGCCTCGGGCCGGGGTGATCGGGGGCGCTCGCGGCGCCCATGATTCAATACCCGCATGATCAAGCCGATGGGCGTTGGGCGGTCTGGGCGGCCCGGGTTGTCCGGGCGGTTCAGGTGGCCCGGGTGGTCCGGCCTGGCACAGCGCAGCCCCGTGCTCCGCTCCATCCTCACGCTCGTCTCCGGGACGGCCGCCTCCCAGGGCATCACCCTCGTCCTGCAGATCTTCATCGCGAGGGTCTACTCCGATGTCGACAAGGGCCTGTTCGGCGTCTACGGCTCCATCACCGGCTTCGTCATCACCTTCGCAGCGCTGCGCTTCGATGTGACGATCATCCTGCCCGACGACGATCGCAGCGCCCGGGTGCTCCAGCGCCTGGCAACGCGCTGCGTGCTCGTGACCTCGCTGCTGACCTCCGCCGTCTGCGTGGCCGGGGCCCGGATCCTGCGAGACCACTACCATCACTCCGGCGCGCTCATGTGGTGGCTCATGGGCGCCGGAGTCACCGTCTTCCTCGTTTCCCAGATCACCACCCTCCAGTACTGGCTCACGCGTCAGGGCCGTTTCGGCGACATCGCCAAGAACCGAGTGCTCCAGTCCGCGGCCGTGCCCGTATGCCAGCTGGTGATGGGGCTGGCCCTGCACGGGGGGCTGCCGGCGATCATCATCGGAACCATCGCCGGACAGCTGGTGGCGCTGCTGGCTCTGCACATGCGCACGCCCGAACTGCGTGAGCCGCTCGGCGATGACGCCCCCTCCATGCGGGCGATGATCCATCGCTACCGCAAGATGCCGCTGCTCAACGGACCCAACGCCGTCGTGGACTCGGTGAGGAACAACGGCATCAACCTGCTGATCGGGGCCGTCTCGGTGGCCGCCCTCGGACAGTTCCAGCTCGCCTGGAACATCATGCAGGTTCCGGTGGCCCTCATCGCCGGCTCGGTGGCCCTGGTCTTCCTCAAGAAGCTCTCGGACACCGAACCCGGTGCCATGCTCCCGCTCGTGCGCGCGGTACTGCTGCGCACGTGCCTGGCCGCCATCGTTCCCTTCGCCGTGCTCTACCTGCTCGCGCCGTGGCTGTTCCCATTCGTGTTCGGCGCCACCTGGCACGACGCCGGCTACTACGCCAGGGCGCTGACTCCCTGGCTGTTCATGAACGTGCTGACGTCCCCGATCGCCAATATCTTCGTCGTCACCGAGCGGCAGAGCCAGTTGCTCGCCTTCGCCGTCGCCTACTGCGTCGTTCCGCTGACCTGGCTGGGGCTCAGCCGACTGGACATGATGCCCACGATCATCGTTCTGGGCTGGCTCATGGCGGGCATGCTGGCCGTCCAACTCGTCATGGCGCTCGCGGTCGCGCGCGACTACGACCGTGGTAACCGTGGTACGAGTACGCCTGTCGGACCCGCTGCACCCGCTGAATCCGCGCCGCCCTCCCCGGAGGCGGGGGAGGAGCCCCGATGACTGATACGACGGATCGTTCGACTCATTCAAACCGCCCGGATCGTTCGATGATGGTCTTCCACGCCCCTTATCCACTAGACCCCGATCCCGCCGCGGCCTCACGGCTCCGTCCGCTGCGGATGCGCCGTGCCTTCGAGGAGATCGGCTACGAGGTCATGGACATCAGCGGCGCCGTGGCTCAGCGCAGGGCCGGTCTGCGTCGTCTCAAGGAACTGCTCGCATCCGGGCGACGCCCCGATTTCCTGTACTGCGAGAACTCGACTCAGCCCAACGCCCTGGCGACGAGCCTGCGCACGGGCGTCGCACCGCTGTTGGATTACTCGATCATGCGCCTGGCGCGCAGGCGCGGCGTGCCCGTCGGCGTCTTCTACCGAGACGCGTACTGGCGCATGCCCGGGCTGCGGGCGTCGGGGGCCTACGGGGTCGCCTCGAACCTGCTCCAGCGGGCGGACTTGGCCGGGTACAGGCGCAACCGGGTGCACTTCTTCCTCCCCTCGAATGCCATGTCCTCGCTGGTCGGGCTCGCGCAGTCGGACTCGTTCTCGGCGCTTCCCCCGGGTGGCGACTCCGGGCGCGTCCTGCCGCTGCCGGCCCAGGAGGACGGATTGCGCCTGGTCTACGTGGGCGGGCTCGGCGGGCACTACGACCTGACCGTCGTCGCCGCGGCCCTGGAGAGGGTCGACGGCGTTGCGCTCGATCTGGTTGTCCATCAGTCCCAGTGGCGCCAGGCCCGTCGCCGGGACCCGCGACTGGGCCAGGGCGCCATCAGGGTTCTTCACAAGTCGGCCGGGGAGCTGGAGCCCGTGTACGGGCGCGCCCATATCGGGGTGCTGGCGGTGGCCCCCTCCGAGTACTGGGACATCGCGGTGCCGGTCAAGCTCTACGAGTACCTGTCCTACGGCCGTCCGGTGATCGCCACCCGGGGCACCGAGGCGGGGCGGATCGTCGAGGCCGCCGGCGCCGGCTGGGTCATCGACCATGACGAGGATCTGCTCGTCGCCCTGCTGACGGAGCTGCGCGGTCGCCCCGAGGAGGTCGAGGCCCGCGCAGAGGCGGCTCGGAGGGCGGCCGCGCGCAGCACATGGGCGGACCGGGCGCGCACGGTTGCGCGGACGCTTGCGCCCTGACAGGACGTCCTGACAGGAGCGGGCGGGCCTGAGCCGGACCGATCCGCACCGAGCCGGACCGAGCCGGAGCGCGTCTCAGCGCGGAGCCAACTCGCCGACGATCTCCCGGATCGTGCTCGCCTCGTGCTCGAAGCTGAGCTCGTGGGCGGCCCGGGCGCAGCGGGATTTGCAGGCCGCCACCTCCGCAGGAGTCAGGGCGTTGAGCGCTGCGACGATCGAGTCGGGCTCGAAGTCCTCGGTGACGACGCCGATGTCGAAGCCGTTGATGATGCGGGCCATCTCGAGTGTCGGTCCCGCGGCGACCGCGAGCCGGGCCTGGATGAAGTCGAAGATCTTATTGGGCAGGGCCAGGCGCGCATTGGTGCTGTAGGGCGGAATCCAGTAGATGCCGACGTCGTATTCGTTGAGCGTGCGCGCGAGCTCGGCCGGTGCGACGGGATCGTGGAAGGTGATCCGGGCGCACCCGTGGGCCCTGCGGTGCAGCGCGCGCAGATAGCTGCCGCCGTCGTTGCCGGGAACCAGGTAGAGGTCGAGGGTCAGGTGGGGCGCGGCGGCCTTGACGGCGTCGATCATGGTCTCGATGTTGCGGCCAGCCACCGCGCCGCCGGAGTGCACCAGACGGATCGCGCCGTCCTCTCGCAGTGCGGAGGGCTCCAGGTCGGCGTAGGGGGCGGCATTGCGCACCAGGCGCGGCGCGACGCCGTAGCGCTCGAGGTACAGGTCGGCGATCGAGGCGGCCACCGTCGTCACGGCGGCGCACCCGGGCAGGTACTCGCGGCAGATGTGATCCATGAGCGGGGCCACCAGGAGGCGCCAGCTCATGACGTGGGTGCGCTCCTCCGGCGCCCACTCGTGCATGTCCGCCCATACCGGAGCGCCGCGGGCCACCGCGAAGGCCGTCGGGATCGCGCGCGCGTCGTTGGCGACCACCACGTCGAACTCGCGCCCGCCCACGAGGCGGATCGTCTCGCGCGCGGCCGGGGCCGCCAGCTCGCACGCCCGCAGCCTGCGCAGGGCGAGCCCGGCCACGCCCGCGGGCGTCTGCGGAAGGGACGGTGCGCCATCGTGGATTCTGAGGTGATCGACCACGTGGGGAGGCCGCGTTCCGTAGCCCGCGGAGGTCACCTCGCCGATCTCGGCGAGTGCGCTGATCTCGCGCAGGACCCGGGCGTCCCTGTGGATCGGCGAGAAGGAGATGACCAGGATCCGTGGGCGTCTACTCACGGGCGCATTCTAGAACCCCGGTTCCCGACCGCTTCTGCTGCATGCGCGTCCCGATGGCGTTCCTGTGACTTTCCAGTGACATACGATGTCGCCGGAAACCGGCCGCGCGAAAGGAGCCGTATGCGCATCGCCGTCGTCGCCCTGGGCAAGATCGGACTGCCCCTGGCGGTCCAGTACGCCGACAAGGGCCATGAGGTCATCGGGATCGACGTCGCCCCCGCCGTCGTCGAGGCCGTCAACGCCGGGAAGGAGCCCTTCCCCGGCGAGGCGCACCTGGCCGAGAAGCTGGCCGCCCTGAACCCGGCCACCGGCAACGGCGCCCTGCGCGCCACCACCGACTACGCCGAGGCCATCCCCGAGGCCGACGCCATCGTCCTGGTCGTGCCGCTCTTCGTCAACGACGCCACCTGGGAGCCGGACTTCGCCTGGATGGACGACGCCACCCGCTCCCTGGCCGCCCACCTGACCCCGGGCACCCTCATCTCCTACGAGACCACCCTCCCGGTGGGCACGCTGCGGGGCCGCTTCAAGCCCATGATCGAGGAGATCAGCGGCCTGAAGGAGGGCGCAGATTTCCACCTCGTCTTCAGCCCCGAGCGGGTCCTGACCGGCCGCGTCTTCGCCGACCTGCGCCGCTACCCCAAGCTCGTGGGCGGGCTGAGCCCGGAGGGCGCCCGCGCGGGGATCGACTTCTACGAGCAGGTCCTCGACTTCGACGAGCGCGACGACCTGCCCCGCCCCAACGGCGTGTGGGACATGGGCACGGCCGAGGCCGCCGAGATGGCCAAGCTGGCCGAGACCACCTACCGGGACGTCAACATCGGCCTGGCCAACCAGTTCGCCGTCTACGCGGACAGGGCGGGATTCGACATCGAGCGCGTCATCGAGGCGTGCAACTCCCAGCCCTACTCCCACATCCACCGCCCCGGCATCGCGGTGGGCGGGCACTGCATCCCGGTCTACCCGCGCTTGTACCTGTCCACCGACCCCGACGCCTCCATCGTGCGCGCCTCGCGCTCCTTCAACGCCACCATGCCCGCCTACGTGGTGGGGCGCGCCACTGAGATCCTGGGGTCGCTGAAGGACCTGCGCGTCGTGGTCCTGGGCGCCTCCTACCGGGGGCGCGTCAAGGAGACCGCCTTCTCCGGTGTCTTCCCCACCGTGGCGGCCCTGCGCGAAGCCGGTGCCGAGGTCCTGGTTCACGACCCCATGTACACCGACGACGAGCTCGCCGCCTTCGGCTGGACCCCCTACCACCTGGGGGAGAGGGCTGACGTCGCGATTGTCCAGGCCGATCACCCTGAGTACCATGAACTCGCCCCCGTTGACCTCCCTGGTATCAGGCTGCTCCTGGATGGCCGTCGCATCACTGACGCGGGCAACTGGACGGGCGTGCCCCGCCTGACCATCGGAGGAGGGGAATGATCCACGTTGTCGCAGGCGTTCTGCTGGCAGCCGCGCTCCTGACCGCCCCCGGGCTGCTCCTGGCCCGCCTGGGGGGCGTGCGGGGCTGGAGCGCCGCGAGCGCCGCGCTGCCGCTGAGCTGCGCCGTCATCGGTACTGCTGAAATCGTGGCCGCGGCCGTCGGGTCGGCCTGGGTCCCCTGGGGCTGGGCCGCTATCGCGGGGGTGACCGCGGTCGCCGCGGGTCTGCTCGTGGCCGTGCGCCGCCTCGTCCCCGGCGGCCGGACGCAATCCGCTGATCCGCCTCGGGACGGTGGCGGGCGTTCCGACCTGCGCGTGCCGGCCGGGCTGGCGGTGGCGTGCCTCGTCCTCGGGATCGGCACATTGGCCGGCATGGGGTCCATGTCCACCCCGGCTCAGGCCTTCGACATCGTTTTCCACTCCAACGCCGTCCAGGCGATCCGCCAGCTGGGGAACGCCTCCAGTTTCGGAAGCATGTCGGCGCTCTATCAGGGGGTGCCGACCTACTACCCGACCGTGTGGCACGGAGCGGTGGCACTGCTTCCCGCCAGCGTGACGGTGTCCTCGAATGCGATGGTCCTCGTCGTCGCGGCACTGGCCTGGCCGCTGGGCATCGCCGGTCTGCTCGCCGAGGTCCTCGGCGCCGAGCACTCCCGGAACCGCACTGCGATCGCTCTGGGCACCGTCCTGAGCGCCGCCACGGTGGGGGCGCCGACGATGCTGCTGGGCACCTTGGCGGTGTGGGCCTACACCCTGAGCGTGATCTGTCTGCCCGGGGTGGTGGTTCTGGGCCTGCGCCTGTTGCGCTCCGTGCCCGCGGACAGTGCCGGAGAGGGCGCCCTCGAGGGCTTCTCCGAGGGGGAATCCGAAGAGGAGAGGGCTCGAACGCGGTCCTCGTTGTCCGATCTGATCATGAATGGTGTGCTGTTCGTGGGCGGAGGGATCGGCGCGGTTCTGGCCCACGGTGCGGGGACCTTCAACACCATGGTGCTCCTCGGGCCGCTCGCCGTGGTCCTGATCGTGCGCCTGGTGCGCGCCGGCGGTCGGCGCAAGACGGTGACGCTCCGTATTCTCGCGGTGCTGGCCGTGTGCGTCCTGATCGGTGCGTGGGTGATGCGCGAGTCCCTGGTCTGGGTCTGGCGATACCCCCGCGGCGGCGGAAACCTTCTGGGAACCCTGGGGCAGGCCCTGCTCGACCTGCCGCAGTACGGGGCCTTCTCCTTCCAAGGAATTCCGATGATCGTCGGGGCGCCTCTGGGCATCGTGGTGTGCGGGCTGGCGGTATTCGCGGCGGTGCGCGTGCCTCAGGCGCGCCCGTGGCTGGTGACGGCGGCGGTGGCGCTGTGCCTGGTCACGCTCGTCGGCGGACCGCAATGGTGGGGGCGTCGGATCGGCGCCCTGTGGTACTTGCAGAAGGCGCGCGTGCAGCCGCTCGTCATCATTCCCGGCCTCGTGCTGGCCACCCTGGGGCTGCGCCGTCTGCTTGAGGCGCGCCCCGGGCGCAGGATGACCGCCGTGCTCCTCGTGCTCGTGTGCGCCGCCGCTGTGGGACGCATGCCGCTGCACGCGAAACTGGCGCGATCGGTCCACGATGCCGACCGGATCGCCTATGGCACGATCCTCACCTCTGAGGAGGCGGACTTCATCACGTCTCTGAGCGACCAGCTGCCCGAGGACGCCCTGGTCGTGGGAGCGCCCTCGCGGGGAGAGAGCTATCTGTGGGCGCTCGGAGGAATCGACGTCGTGTATCCGCTGCGCTCGAGGCCGACGCAGGGAACGGCCGCCGACATGCTCGCCTCCGCGGCCCCGGATCTGCGGCCGGGGTCGACGACGTGCCAGCTTCTCAATGAGCTCGGAGCCGAGTACTACTTCCGGGCCGACCGGGGAGCAGCGTGGGACGGTCGGGAGGCGCCCCTGCGCTGGGACAAGGCGCTGGCCGACTGGCCCACTGACGGCATGGAGCCGGTGGCCTCCACGAGTACGGCCGGCCTGTGGCGGATCACCGCCTGCGGCGACTGAGCAGCAGCGTCGAGATCGGTCGTACTCCGCGTCGAGATCGGTCCGGTTCCGGCTCGAGATCGGTCGTACTCCGCGTCGAGATCGGTCCGGTTCCGGCTCGAGATCGGTCGCATTCCGTGCCGGCATCAATTCACCGCCGGCCACCACCCCGCTCGAGCTGGAGCATTCGCTTCGGACGCCGCAGTGCACAGGGCACGCCACGTGCATCGGGCGAGCTTCGGATAGGGCACACTTGACCCCAGTCCCAGCCCGCGGGAGGAACGCGGGAGGATACGGAAGGACCCCGAGTGAGCCGCACGAGTGTTGTCGCTGTCGTCGTCGCCTACAACCGCCAGGAGCTGCTGCGCCGGTGCCTCGACAGCCTGGCGGAGCAGACCGTCGCGCTGACCGGCACGGTCGTGGTGGACAACGCCTCCACCGATTCCTCCCGCGAGGTGGCCTCGACCCATCCGCTGGGCGCCCATGTCGTCGCGCTTCCCACCAACACCGGGGGCGCCGGCGGATTCGCCGCCGGCATCGCGCGCGCCCTCACGCGATTCCCGCGGGCCGACTGGATCTGGATCATGGACGACGACACGATCCCCACCGCGACCGCCCTGGAGGCGCTCGTCCAAGCCGCCGAGGCGTATCCGGGCGCACCGGCGCTGCTCGCCTCCAGGGCCGTGTGGACAGACGGCACCGAGCACCCCATGAACCGTCCGCGCACTCGCCCCGGTCTTCCCCCGGCGCTTCACCGCCACGCGGCGCTGGCGGGCGCCCGTCAGATCCGCACCGCCTCCTTCGTGTCGATCCTGATGGATGCGCGCGCTGTGCGCGAGGTCGGCCTGCCGCGCGCCTCCTACTTCCTGTGGAACGACGACTTCGAGTACACCTCCCGCATTCTGCGGGGGCGAGTCGGCCTGTACGTGCCGGAATCGGTGGTGCACCACCTGACCAAGGCGCTGGGCTCCTCCGATGCCGATCCGGGCGAGCGCTTCCGCTTCGAGGTGCGCAACAAGATGTGGACCTTCCGCGACTCCACGGGGCTCGGAGCGGTTGAGCGGCTGGCCTATGAGGCGGCGACGGCCCGGCGCTGGCTGCGCGCGACGCTGAGCTCGGCCGATCGGGCCGCGCTGTGGAGGGCGGGCCGCCAGGGCCTGCGCGAGGGATTGGCGCGGCCCGCCGACAATGCGGAGGTCTTCCTGGGAACCCCCGTTCAGGCCGACGTCGCCGCCGTCGAGGCCGCCGCCCGGGAGGGGAGGGACGACGGCCCTGGACTCCGTCGCCGCGGCCCCGCCGGGGAGGGGAAGCGGGCCGGAGCGGCCTTCGCATCATCGGGATTATCGAACCCGGCAGGGGCGGCGGGCGCCGTCGACCCCGATGCGTCCACGCCGTCCTTCAGCGTGCTGCTGCCGGTCTATCGGGGCGATCGTGCGGATTTCCTGCGCCGCAGTCTGGCGTCCGTCACTGTTGAGCAGACTCTGCGCCCCGATGAGGTCCTCATCGTGCGCGATGGACCCGTGCCCGACGAGCTGGAGGATGTGCTCGCCCGCGCGCGCACGGGGGAGCTCAGCGGGGAGGTTCCGGTGCGCGTGCTCGAGCTGGAGGAGAACGTCGGCCTGGCCGCCGCCCTCGAGGTCGGACTGGCCGAGGTCGCTCACGACGTGGTCGCCCGCCAGGATGCGGACGACATCTCCACCCCCGAGCGCTTCGCCACCCAGTTGCCGCTCATCGCCGCCGGGCACGACCTGGTGGGGTCGGCCATTCAGGAGTTCGACGACGAGGCCGACACCGATGGCGTCATCCGTCGTCAGCCGTCAGACCCCGGGCAGATTCGCCGGGCCCTGGCTCTGCGCGACCCCTTCAACCATCCGTCGGTGGTCTATCGGGCGGCTGCCGTCCGCGCCGTCGGCGGCTATCAGACCCTTGACCTCATGGAGGACTACTGGCTGTTCGCCCGCATGATCCATGACGGCGCGCGCGCCACCAACGTGCCGCAGGCCCTGGTTCGCTACCGGGTCGGGGCCGGCGCCTACGCGCGGCGCGGGGGCATGCGCCTGCTTCGCAGCGAGCTCGATCTCCAGTCCAGGATGCGTCGTGCCGGCATCATCACGGCCTCCCAGTACGCGCGCAACCTCGCGGTGCGCGCGAGTTACCGCCTGGTGCCGACGGCGGTGCGTCAGGCGGCCTACCGCGCCGCCCAGAGGGCGCTGCTCAGGCGCACGCGGTGATGCGGTACAGAGTCGCATCCCCGATTCTCAGGACCGTCCGGAAACCGTCGCGCGGCTGGATGTCGGACAGGCCCGGCGCCTCCGGGCCGTCCAGGATGGTGCGGCCCTTGAAATCCAGGACGTAGTCGACGCCGAGCTCCTCAATCGCGGGGCAGACCTCGGGGTTGTCGCCGACCTCATCGAGGCTGTTCTCCAGGACCGTCAGGGCCGGGCTCGTGGAGCCGTAGGAACTCAGGTGCCTGGGCAGCGTCGTGACGCCGGTGAGTCCGTAGGCGAGTGAGCCGCCCCTCCAGGGGTCCGCGAGGACGACGTCGTCGGGTCCCAGCAGGTCGGGCAGCCGATTCACGACGGCGAGCTCGTCGGCGGTCAATGACTGGGAGTCATCCGTCACCAGGAACGTGAGGCCGAACTTCTCGACGTTGTGGGACATCGCGGCGCTGCCCGTGCTCTGCCATGCCAGTGCTGCGATGACGAGGATCGTCAGCGCTGCTCTGAGCCATGGCACGGTCGTGGCGGCTCGGACTGCGCGGGGCAGTGCGCGGCCGGCGGCGTCGGCGAGGGCGCAGGCGCCGATGCCCGCCAGCGGCAGAGCCGTGACCATCATGAATCCGCCCGGACGGTAGGCGTCGGAGTACCAGAAGCCGGTCAGGCTGTAGCGCAGGGGGCTGACCTTCTGCGAGACGTCCACGACGTACAGCCCGCAGACCACGGTGTGCGTCAGCGCCACCCACCGGGTGCTCTGACGGCGCCAGGCCGACAGGTATCCGATGACCGTCAGGAGCGCCAGCGGCCAGACGATGGCGGTCAGCTCGGGCGCGCTCGTCACCGCCTCGCCGATGCCTCCCGCCACGGAGGTGTACGGCGGCCACTGCGAGACGCTCTTGGAGGCCCGCAGCGCGGGGGCGGCGGCCCACGACGCCCCGGCCAGGAGCGCCGTCAGGATGCAGGCGAGAACGGCTCGACGCACATGATGGCGCTCTGCGACGGCGGAGACCGCCAGGGAGAGGGAGCGGGCTATCGCCGCGGACACGCCGGCGATGAGTGCGATGACGATGATCGAGGGGTGTGCCAGTGCCAGTCCGGCGCAGCCGGCCCCCGCCATGAGCCACAGAACCGCCCGACGCGGCAGTGTCACTCCTCGAGCGCCGGCGGTCACCGCGGTCAGGAAGACGCCCGGCAGCATCGCGGTTGCCAGGAAAACCGGATACAGAATGCCCCAGAAGAGCCCGAGCAGCGGGAAGGCCGGCGCCGCGGAGGCGAGGACGGCGGTCGCGATCCGACCGGCTCGGCGGCCCGCTGTGAGCGCGCTCGTGAGCGTGATGACCCCGGAGGTCCAGGTCAGGCCGGCGACCGCGCACATGACGGCGTTGGAGGCGAGGGGGATGCTCGTGACGCCCGACAGGCGCATCGTCAGCGCCACGAGGGTGTGCCAGCCCAGGGGGTAGACCGCGCCCCTGGAGATGACCATGTCGAAGGCCAGACTCGAGGCGTTGCCGGTGTCGAGGATCCAGCGCACGGCGTTGAGGTGGTAGACGGCGTCGTATGTCTGGGAGAAGGCGTCCGGTGCGTTGATGAACTGCGCGCAGATGGCCATCATGAGGGCGGCCGATACGATCCACAGACCGAGGTCTGCAACCGGGCCGCGTGCGGCGGCCCAGCAGCGGGCCGCCCGCCCGCCGATGGACGCGGGGGCGGGGGAGGGGCCGGCGGGTTTCTGCGGGGCAGGTTCCTCGAGCCGGGCGGCTCCGTCCGGATCGCTCGGGGCGCCGTCGTCCTGGGCGTCCTGGACGGCGGCTCTTGCCCTGCGGGAGATGAGGATCCCGGTCAGGCGGTGCGCCGCCCGTACGGTGAGGGCGGCCAGGACGATGATGGCGGTTGCGCCCGCCACGACTGGCAGTCCCCAGGTCAGTCCTAGCCTGGGCGCCAGGAGGCCGGTCCCCGCGATGACGGCGACGGACAGGGCCGGAGCCAGGGCCACCACTACCCGGACGGGCAGGCGGGCTGCGATGGCGATGAGGCCGCCGGGGGTGTACAGCAGAGCCGCTGCGATGAGCAGAGGGTGGAGGAGAGCGCTCCACATGGCCATGGGGGTCCTTTCGGGCTGACGGCGCGGCCTCTCGCCCTGAGGGAGCGGGGCTCCTCAAACCCCGCTGGAGCGGATGGGATGGGGCGGATGAGATGACGGACATCCGCATTCTCGCCCATGACGCGACGGTGCGCGTCTCATCCGCAGGCGGTGATGCGGTAGAGAGATGCCTGACCCCGCTCGGCGACGAGTTCGAAGCCCGGTGCGGTGTCCAGGTGCGCGAACCCGACGAAGGCCTTCTGATTCGAGATCGTCTTGCCTGGGAAGTAGAGCGCATAGGTGGCGCCGACGTCCTTCAGCGCCGTGCAGACGGCGGGATCCGCGGAGGCCCTGTTGAGCTTCTTCTCGATGATGTCGAGATCGGCGTCATGCCGGTGGAAGAGGTGCTTCACGGTGGTGTCGGCCCCGGAGAGGGCGTACGCGAGCGCGGCCCCGGATTTGGGGTCGACGGCGATGACGGCGTCCGGCTCGATCAGGCTGGGGAGCTCATTGATGAGGGCGTACTCGTCGGTGGTGAGGGAGGAGGAGTCGGGTGCGAGCATGTAGGACTGCTCCAGTATCTTCACCGAGTCCGACATCGCGCCCGACAGCGGCCCGGTCGCCACCAGGAGGAGGACGATGACGCAGCAGGCGCTCGATCTCCACACGAGGGGCCGAGCGCGCCCGCTGGCGATGAGCCGCTCGCATGCTCCCCATACGCTGCCTAATACTCTGCTTACTCTGCGCTGCCCCGGCAGCCCGCGCGTCTCGCGTGCCCGAGATGCGGTGATGCCTTGGATGATGCGCCCGCATGCCCCGCACGCCTCGCGTCCCCATCGCGCGGCGGCCAGCATGCCCAGTGCCGCCAGCGGTACGGCGGTGACCGGAATCAGCCCTCCCAGGCGGCTGGCGTCGTTGTACCAGATGCCCACCATGAAGAAGCGCAGGTCGCCGTCCTGGGCGGAGCGGGCCACGACATACAGGGCGCCCGTGGTGGCATGGAGCGCCGCCAGCCACCTGTATCCGTTGGTCCGCAGAGCCGCGATGAAGCCGAGGAGAGTCAGGACGGCGGGGACCCAGATCACCGGGAGCTGCACGGGCATCGAGGTCACGGCCTCGCCGACGGAGCCGCTCGTCGCATAGCTGGGGCCCCAGATCGCGCTCTCGCGGGGCGGGCGCATGTACATCCAGACCATGACCAGGCCGACTGCCAGAGCGCCGGTGATGAGGCTCTGCCGGCGGAGCATGTGCGTGGGGCGCTCGTCGAGCGGTGCGCGCAGGGAGGTGATGAGCCTCGCCGTCGTCAGGATGACGGAGGCGAGCAGGAGCGTGGCGATGGTGTTGGGCTGAGTCAGCCCGAGTCCGGCGACTCCGAGAGCCGTCGCCGGTAGGAGCAGGCCGGTCGGCCGGGGAGCGGGACCGGCGCCGTCGATCGGCACCAGTGCGCGGATGGCTGCCAGGAGTGAGGGAAGGAGCGCGATGGACAGGAAGTTGGGGTAGAGCACGCCCCAGTTCAGCAGGACGAAGGGGAAGACGGTGAAGTTGCCGGCCATGACTGCGGCGGTGAGCAGGGCCGCGGGGCGCCCGTGGAAGAGGACGTGCGTCAGTGTCAGGCAGCCGGAGGTCCACACCAGGCCCGCCACGGCGAGCACCGTCGCGTTGGTGGCCATGGGGATGCTCGTTGCACCGCACAGCTTCATGGTCAGGGCGACCAGCGTGTGCCAGCCGAGCGGGTAGACGCTGCCCTGAGGCGCTTCCAGGAAGAGGCGGAGCGAGGACGCGTTATTTGTCTGGAGGATCCATTCCACGGCGTTGAGGTGGAAGACCGCGTCGAAGGTCTGCGAGATGGCATCGGGGGTGTTCAGGATGCGTCCGATGGTGAGCCCGGTGGCGGCTGCCGACAGGGGCCACGCCGCGCACCAGACGGCGATGGAGCGGAGGCCGGGGCGCAGGCCGGTGGCTCCCGAGTCGGCATCCTGGGGATACCGCCCGGCCATTAGCCGCCTCGTTGCCAGGGCGGCGAGGCACGCGATCGCAGTGGCCGTCGCTACCGCGGTCAGGCCCCAGGGCAGGGCGAGAATGGGCGCCGCAACGCCGGTTCCGCTGATGATCGCGATGGAGATGGCCGGCGCCAGGCCGATGATGAGAGGTGTTCGCAGCCCTGCGGAAGCGCCAACGAGGGCGCCTGGAATGAACAGCAGCGCGGCAGCTGACAGGAGGATCGGGAGGAGGGAGAGCCACACGAAGGTGCATTCTAGTGTGTGCTGTGCACTTGACTTGAATGCGGGTTACTAACAATTTGCTAGCGATTGCTATGCGCGTCTCCGCCCCAGGTGCGGCGGTTGTTTCGGTACCCGGCAGTGTTCGGCAGTGCCCGTCGGCGGCCGCTTCAGGTCCCTCAGCGTCGGATCCAGCGCGTGCTCACTCGCAGGCGGTGATCCGGTAGAGGCCCGCCCGCCCCTGCTGGGTGACGAGCTGGAAGCCGTCGACGGCCGACAGGCTCTCGAACCCTCTCAGTCCACGTGGGCTGCGGATCATCCGCCCCGGGAAGTAGAGCACGTAGTGGACGTCGAGCTCGTCGAGGGCACTGCACACCTGCGGGTCCGTCGCCGCGAAGCGGAGCTTCTCGCCGATGATCTCCATCTCCGGGCTGTTGTGGTAGAAGATGTGCTTGGCGGTGGTGTTGGTGCCCGCCAGGGCGTAGGCGAGAGCGGAGCCGCTGTTCGGGTCCACCGCCACGGGCTCCTCCTCGCCCACGAGCTCGGGAAGCCTCTCGATGACCGCCAGCTCGTCCGGCGTCAGCAGGGGGGAGCCGGCATCCATGATGTAGGTGGACTCGAGCTTGTGCAGAGCCTGGGAGGTCGGCAGGCTCGCGGGCCCGAGCAGGACGAGTACCGCCACCAGCACTCCGTACGCCACTCGCCTGCGTGCGCCGCGCATGTTCTCGAGTCGCAGGACCGGGTATCGCTGCGCCGCCCAATCGGCGATGGTGCAGGCGCCCAGCGCCGCCAGGGGGATCGCCGCCAGTGGCAGCAGGGCCGCGAGCCTGAAGGTGTCGGAGTACCACGAGCCGACCAGCCAGTAGCGCAGCTCCTTCGTGGCCCCCTCCATGGGCATGGTCTTGGACACGATGTAGAGCGCGCAGTTGATCGCGTGGAATACGACGAGCCACCGCAGTCGACGTCGTCTCCAGGCGGCGACTGCGCCGACGACCGCGGGAATCGCCACCACCCAGGCGATGGGCAGGCCCTGCGGTGATGAGGTCAGAATCTCCCCGATGACGGCGCTCGTGAAGTTGTTCGGGCCCCAGGAGGCCGCGCGCTCCGGGGGCCGCAGGGCGATGTAGAGCCCGATGATGACCGGTGCCAGGACGATGCAGGTGATGACGCGACGACGTACCTGCGCGGTGGGGCCGCCGCGCCTGGCCTCGCGGACCGCCCGCGTGACCCACACGGTCAGGAAGATGACCAGGGCGATGAGGAAGGTCACGATGACATTGGGCTGGGCCATGCCCAGGCCGCCGAGGGCGAGGAGGAGCGCGGGCAGGAGGAGCGGGGGCGCCGAGGGCTCGTCGGGGGAGGGGAAGAGCTCCGGGAGGCATGCGATTATTCCCGGAAGCAGGCTCAGTGCGAGGAAGTTGGGGTAGAGCACGCCGAAGCTGAGCAGCAGCAGGGGGAAGGCCGATATCGTGGAGCACAGCAGGGCCGTGACCACCATGCCGAGCCTGCGCCGGTTGAGGATCCGGCTGGTCAGGGCCAGGCATCCGCTGGGCCACGCGAGGGCCGACACGGCGATGGCGGTGGCGTTGGTCGCCATCGGAATGCTGGTGGAGCCCGTGAGTTTCATGGTCAGGGCGACCAGTGTGTGCCAGCCCATGGGGTAGACGTCGCCCTGGGGCGATTCCAGGTAGCACTTGATGGAGGAGGCGTTGCCGGTGTCGAGGATCCAGCGCACGGCGTTGAGGTGGAAGACGGCGTCGAAGGTCTGCGAGATGGCGTCGGCCGTATTGAGCTCGCGAGCCACGAGCCAGGTGGTGACCAGAGCCGCCGCTCCCAGAAGAATGACGTACATCAGGGCGTCGGACGGCGTCGGGCGGTCCGACGGCGCTCGATCGGCCCGGCCGGCCTGGCCGGTCCGGCCGGAGGCGTTGCGTCCTCGCATTCGGGTGGCCGGCAGGCGCATCACGGCGGCTATGAGCACGATCGCGCCGGTGAGGGCCGCGACGAGGACGGGTCCCCAGGATATGTGGACCAATGGCGCGATAACGCCGGCCCCGGCGATGATCCCGATGGATGCGGCCGGTGCCAGGGACACGGCGGTGCGCGGTGGGAGACCCGCCACGACGGTGACGAGCAGGCCCGGTGCGAAGAGGAGCGCAGAAGCCGTCAGGATCTGAGGAATGAGTGAGATCCACACGAGGAGCCACGGTATCAGGTGGATCGGCTGGGCTCCCGCGGAACCAAGGGCGTGTGGGAAGCTGCAGTCCTGTAGTCCTGTAGGCCCTGCACGAGTCCTGTACGTTCCTATCGGTGTCGTCGTTGAAGCCCGCGTCAGTGCGAACAGCGCGGGCGGAGGGCGTCCGCCTCCTCGCCGGCGAGTGCGCCCGGATGAAAGTCAGAGCCGGAAAATGAGGGCTAATCGACTGCGCAGGGCCGGTGCGCTATCAGCTACCATCGGGCCATTGCCTACGGAGGGACAATTACGGTGAACCACGACCTCGTCATTGTCGGATCGGGCCTGTTCGGCCTGACGATCGCGGAGCGATGCGCCAACGAGCTCGGACTCAAGGTGCTTGTCATCGACAAGCGCGACCACATCGGCGGTAACGCCTACTCCGAGCCGGATCCGCGTACCGGTATCGAGATTCACAAGTACGGCGCCCATCTGTTCCACACGTCCAATGAGCGCGTGTGGGAGTACGTCAACCGCTTCACGTCTTTCACTCCATACGTGCATCACGTTTACACCACTCATGACGGTGTGGTGTACCCCATGCCGATCAATTTGGGCACCATCAACCAGTTCTTCTCCGCCGCCTACTCCCCGGATGAGGCTCGCGCTGTTATTGCCGAGCAAGCCGGCGAGTTGGCCGGCAAGGATCCGGAGAACCTCAATGACAAGGGCATCAGCCTCATCGGGCGCCCGCTGTACGAGGCCTTCATCAAGGATTACACCGGCAAGCAGTGGCAGACCGATCCCAAGGACCTGCCCGCTTCGATCATCTCGCGCCTGCCCGTGCGCTACACCTATGACAACCGCTATTTCAACGACACCCATGAGGGCCTGCCGACCAACGGCTACACCGCATGGCTGGAGAAGATGGTGGACAACCCCAACATCGAGGTCGCTCTCGGCGTGGACTTCTTCGACGAGTCCCAGCCCTACAACAAGACCGCGCTCAAGGGGCGGGTCCCGATCGTCTACACCGGGCCCCTCGACCGCTACTTCGACTACTCGGAGGGCGCGCTGAGCTGGCGCACCATCGACCTGAGCACCGAGTACCCCGACACCGGCGACTTCCAGGGTACGAGCGTCATGAACTACCCGGACGCCGATCACGACTACACCCGCATCATCGAGCCGCGCCACTTCCACCCCGAGCGCGACTACCCCGCGGACAAGACCGTCATCATGAAGGAGTACTCGCGCTTCGCCGAGGAGGGCGACGAGCCCTACTACCCGGTCAACACCCCGGAGGATCGTCAGAAGCTGCTGGCCTACCGCAAGCTCGCCGGGAGCGAGCAGGGCGTCGTCTTCGGCGGCCGTCTGGGCACCTACAAGTACCTGGACATGCACATGGCCATCGGCTCGGCCCTGTCGATGTTCGACAACAAGATCGCTCCGCACTTCCGCGACGGCGCCGCACTGAACGGAGAGGGGATCGAGGCGTGAGCACCACAACGCGCGTCCTGCAGCGTTTCGTCCTGCCCGCCGACGGCGACTCCGACATCCTCTCGCTGTATGCCGAGGGCGAGGTCATCTCGGTGGCCCCCGTCACCAAGGAGACGCGTGACAGCGATTCCGCCGATGTCGGTGTGGCGCAGACCGTGCGCCAGAGCCCCGGGCAGATCGTCTCGCGCTACAGCTACCGGATCCCGGCCCAAAGCCGTTCGTCCTTCGGAACCTACTTCAACGCATTCCCCGCGGCGTACTGGCGGCGCTGGACGATCGTGGAGAAGGTGACCCTGAGGGTCACCGTGTCCGGCTCGGGCTCCGTCATCATTTACAAGTCCAACGCCCGCGGCGCCTCGCACCGCGTCGATTCGGCCCGCATCGGCTCGAAGTCCGCCGAGATGGTCTTCGAGCTCCCGCTGAACACCTTCGGCGACGGCGGCTGGTACTGGTTCGATGTCGCGGCCGACTCCGAGGACGCCATCGTCGAGGCGGCCCGCTGGGAGGCGGAAGTCCCGGCCGAGACCCCCCAGGGCAGGGCGACGATCGGCATCACCACCTTCAACCGCCCCACCGACTGCGCCATCATGCTCGGCCAGCTGGGCGCCTCCGACACTCTTCCGAGCGTGCTCAACGAGGTCGTCGTCGCCGACCAGGGCAATAAGAACGTCGTCGACGACTCGCACTTCCCGGCGGCCCGCGAGTCCCTGGGTGAGAGCCTGCGCATCATCAATCAGCCCAACCTGGGCGGCTCCGGCGGCTTCTCGCGCGGCATGTACGAGGCGCTGCAGGGCGGCGCCGACTACGTCCTCCTGCTGGACGACGACGTGCGCGTCGAGCCCGAGGGCATCGTGCGGGCCGTCACCTTCGCCGACCTGGCCCGCGTGCCCACGATCGTGGGCGGGCACATGTTCTCCATGTACGAGCGCACGATGCTGCACGCATACGCCGAGTACGTCCAGCCGTGGCGCTTCTGGTGGGGCTCGACCAAGGGCACGCGGCCGGACCACGACCTGGCCAATGCGCCATTGCGCACGACGCCCTGGCTGCATCAGCGCGCCGACGCCGATTACAACGGCTGGTGGATGTGCCTGATCCCGACCTCCGTGGTCCGTCGGATCGGCCTGAGCCTGCCCTTCTTCATCAAGTGGGATGACTCGGAGTACGGCCTGCGCGCCCGGAGTGCCGGCGTGCCGACCGTCTCCTTCCCCGGGGCCGCCGTATGGCACGTGCCGTGGACGGACAAGGACGACTCGCTGGACTGGCAGGCATACTTCCACGAGCGCAACCGTCTGGTGGCCGCCCTCATCCACTCCCAGTACAAGCACGGCGGGCACGTCATCACCGAGTCCATGCAGGGGCAGATCAAGCACTTGCTGTCCTCCCAGTACTCGGTGGTGGAGCTGCGCCTGAAGGCCATCGAGGACATCCTCTCCGGCCCCGACCATCTCCAGGCGGGGATCTCGACGATCGTGCCCAGCGTGCGCGCGCTGCGCTCCGGCTTCGACGACGCGATCGTGGAGAAGGACCCCGACGCCTTCCCGATGGTGCGCCGCGAGAAGCTGCCCCGCAAGGGTGAGGACCTCGGCTATCCCAAGACCATTGTGGGCCGCATCGCCATGGCGGCCAAGGGCACCGTCAAGCAGGTCCTGCCCGTCAAGGCGGCGTCCCGGGTGAATCCCGAGGCGCGCGTGCCGTGGACCGAGGCCCGCTGGTGGATGCTCTCCCAGTTCGATTCCGCGATCGTGTCGAACTCCGATGGCTCGGGGGCCTCCTGGTACCACCGCGATCCCGGGCGTTTCCGCGATCTGCTGATGCGCTCATTCATCCTTCACAAGCGCCTGCGGCAGGACTGGGAGGATCTCCAGGCCGAGTACCAGGCGCGTGTCGGCGAGGTCGTCTCCCCCGAGGCGTGGGCCCGGACCTTCGGCATCGCCGAGGAGGACGGGGCGCAGTCCAGCGCGGTCGCCGCCACGGAGGAGTCCCGGTGACTCAGGCTGTCGCAGTCGGGGACGACGAGCTCGTCGTCCCCGGCTACTCCAAGGGGCTGCTCGACGTCTTCCGCCAGCGCTATCTGCTGTCGCTGATCGTCAAGAAGGAACTCCGGATCCGGTACCACGGCTCCGTGCTGGGCATGGCCTGGTCCTACATCAAGCCGGCCGTCCAGTTCGTCGTCTACTTCCTGGCGATGGGGGTCTTCCTCAGCCTCAACAAGACGCTGCCCGGCTACCCGATCTACCTGTTCTCCGGGATGGTCGTCATCACCTACTTCTCGGAGGTGATGGGCAATGCGACGCGCACGCTCATCTGGAACGCGGCGCTGATCAAGAAGATCTTCCTGCCGCGCGAGATGTTCCCGGTCGCCAGCGTATACGTGGCCATCGTGCACTTCGTCCCGCAGCTGGTGGTGCTGCTCGTGGGCTCCCTCTTCTACGACTGGAGGCCCACGCTCCTGGGAACGGCAGCCATTCTGGCCGGATTCGTCATCGTCACCTTCGCGGCACTGGGCCTGGGCCTCATCTTCGGCTGCCTCAACGTTTTCTTCCGGGACTCGGAGAACCTGGTGGACCTGATCCTCATGATCGCCACCTGGGTCTCCCCGGTCCTCTACCCGGCGGACAAGGTCAAGGACGTCGTCCCGGAATGGATGTGGCACATCTACCAGGCGAATCCGGTGACCGTGGCCGTCGAGCTGTTCCACTACGGGTTCTGGTCCGCCGCCACGGGCAAGTCCGTCCCCGGGATCGGCTCCATACCGATGCTCACCCTTATCGGCCTGGTCGGGTCGCTCATCGTCCTGGGGCTGGGGCAGCTCGCCTTCAAGCGCACCGAGGGCAAGTTCGCGCAGGAGCTGTGATGGATCCACGTATCGAGATCGCCGGGGTGACCAAGGAGTTCACCCTGCGCCACCGACGCTCCCTCAAGGAGCTCGCCGTGGCGGCCGTGCGCAAGCAGGACCTGGGCATCAACACCTTCAAGGCCCTGGACGACGTCACCTTCGACGTCCACCAGGGCGAGACCGTGGCCCTGCTGGGCTTCAACGGCTCGGGCAAGTCCACCCTGCTCAAGCTCATCTCCGGGGTGCTGCGTCCCGACGGCGGCCGGATCCGCACTCGGGGACGGGTCGCGGGCCTCATCGAGGTCGGGGCGGGCTTCCACCCCGACCTGACCGGCCGTGAGAACGTCTTCCTCAACGGCGCGATCCTGGGTATGACCAAGAAGCAGATCGAGGGCGCCTACGACTCGATCGTGGAGTTCTCCGAGATCCCGGATTTCATGGACACCGAGGTCAAGTTCTACTCCTCGGGAATGTTCCTGCGACTCGCCTTCGCCGTGGCCGTGCACTCGGACCCGGAGGTCTTCCTCATCGACGAGATCCTCGCGGTGGGGGACGAGCCCTTCCAGCGCAAGTGCCTGGACGAGATCCGCGGTCTGTCCGACCAGGGCAAGACGCTGGTCATCGTCAGTCACGACCTCAATATGGTGTCCGACCTGTGCGAGCGCGGGGTCCTGCTGGACAAGGGCGTCAAAGTCGCTGACGGCCCCTCCAAGGACGTCGTGCGGCGCATGCGCGGGGAGTGAGTCGCGTGTCCTTCTCCATCGTTCCCGCGCAGAGCGGGCCCTTGGCGGGCCCCGTGTCAGAGTCATGAAATCGGCTGTGGCGCAGCGCCCCCAGGCATCCGAGGAGCCTGAGGAGTCCAAGGCGTCTGATCGTCCTCGCAAGACCGGCCGCAAGCCCGGGCTGGTCAGGATCCTGAGGGATGCCACCCGGCTTCCGGGTTCCTCGGGGCGCGGCCGGCGATTGGACATCCAGGGCCTGCGGGCCGTGTGCATGATCCAGGTGCTCGGCTTCCACGCCTGGAGGGTCGGCTCGCCGATCGGCGTGGACGCGTTCATCATGATCTCGGCCTACCTCATGACGGGCGCCTTCGTGCGCCGTGCCGAGGCCGGCCGCACGCCCTGGTTCGTCGAGCGCTGGCTGCACACGTTCAAGCGGCTCATGCCGCCACTGGTGGTCACCGTCCTGATGACCGTGGCGGCCTCGCTGCTCATTCTTCCCCGCAACCGGTGGATCGAGGTGCTCGTGCAGGGCGCGGCCTCGGTCACCTACTGGCAGAACTGGCGCCTGGCCGCCGTCAGCGCCGACTACTTCGCCGACAACCACGCCGTCTCATCGCCGTTGCAGCACCTGTGGTCCATGTCGATGCAGGGGCAGGTCTTCCTGCTGTGGCCGGTTCTCATGGCGATCTGCGCGGGGATCGCCTCGCGCGCCGGCCTGCCGGTCCGCCGCGTGGTGGCCGTGGCCTTCGCCGCGCTGGCGGCGGTCTCGCTGGCGTGGCTGATGACCTCGGCGCCGGCCGACGGCTCGGTCTACTTCGATACCCGGGCCCGCATCTGGGAGTTCGCCCTGGGGTCCGCGGTCGCTGCGGCCGCGCCGGCGCTCCGGCCGCGCAGCGCTTGGATTCGGTGGCTGGTGTCGTGGCTCGGCCTGGGCACCCTCCTGCTCTTCTGCCTGGTGAGCATCGGCACCTATCCCGGCCCCATGGCCGCGGTGCCCATGGCGGCGGTGGCGGCCATTCTCCTGTGCGGCACCGAGCCCAAACTGGGGACGGTCTCGCGTCTGCTCTCATGGCGGCCTCTGGTCGCGCTCGGCGACCGCTCCTACGCCGTCTACCTGCTGCACTGGCCGCTGTTCGTCCTGTACCTGACTGCGACACAGCAGCGGACATTCGATCTTCAGACCGGTGCTGTCCTCATCCTCGCCTCGCTGGTGGCAGCCGCGGCCATGACCCGATGCGTGGATCGCCCCGCCCAGGTCTTCCCGCGCTCGGGACGCAGGCTGGGAGTGCAGGCGGCGATGGTGACCGTGAGCCTGGTGGTGGGCGGCATCCCGCTCGGCGTGGCCGGGGGCGCGATCGCCTACCAGCGCCACATGGAGATCTCGCAGCAGGTGCAGGCGGGTATCGATCCCGATCATCCGGGTGCGCTGGCGGTGCTCAACGGCCAGGCCAGCGATTGGACGAAGCCTCCGGTTCCGGGGCCGCTGTCAGTGACCACGGAGTGGGCGACCCTGGCGGGCGTCAAGTGCGCCGATGATCTGGCTGCGCTCATCGACAGTGAGAACTCCTCGTGCAGGCGGCTCCCCTCCGTCTCCGACACCGCCCTCAGGGCCGTCGTCGTCGGGGATTCGCATGCGGCCCAGAACGTCATCCCCACCATGCGGCTGCTGCATGAGACCGATGACTGGGATATCACGGCCTTTCTCAAGGGCGGTTGCTCCTTCGGACTGCCCGAGTACTACAAGGACAGCTGCCGGGAGCGCAATAACGTGGTTCTGGAGCAGATCGAGAAGAATCCACCCGATGTCGTCGTGCTCCAAACCACGGAGACCACCAAGGACTCCGCCATAGAGCAGCTGCGGCCCGGAATCAAGAAGATCGTCGAGCAGCTCACCGAAAAGGGCATTACCGTCATCGGCTTCCGCGACAACCCTCGCTCCGAGAAAAGCCTGTACGAGTGCGCCAATGCGGTTGGTCCCCAGACGCTTGTCGGCGGTTGCGTCTTCCCCAAGGAAAACGCCATGGCCGCTGAGGATCCGGCGAAGTTCTTGGAGGAGAGCAACCCGCTTTTCCACCAGATCGACGCCAGCGACATGCTGTGTCCCGACGGCGTGTGCGGCACGATCATCGGCGATGTGTTCGTCTATATGGACGACAACCACATTTCGTCCACCTACTCGCGAACCATGGCGCCCGAGCTCGCCGCACGCATTGAGGGCGCCATGGGCCTGGCGGACAGCGGCAAAGAGTGAGCCACTGACCGTTGCCAGATCAGCGGCCGGTCCAGCCGATTTGTGGCTGGTCAACAGCCGATTAATGGCTGGCCAGCGGCCGGCTAGTGGCCGATTACTGCCCCTGGGCGGTGTATGCGGCCTCGACCCCCGCTTTGAGCGGACGCCACCAGGCCTCGTTGTTCCGGTACCAGTCGATGGCGTTCTTCAGGCCCGAGCGGAAATCGGTGAAGCGGGGAGCCCATCCGAGTTCCTGAACCAGCTTGGAGTTGTCAATGGCGTAGCGCATGTCGTGGCCGGGGCGGTCCGCCACGTGATCGTAGTCGTCGGGTTCGCGGCCCATGAGCTCCAGGATCTGCTCGACGACTTCCTTGTTGCTCTTCTCCCCGTTGGCGCCGATGAGGTAGGTCTCGCCGACGCGGCCCTTCTCGATGATGTCCCACACGGCATCGTTGTGGTCGCGCACGTGAATCCAGTCGCGCACGTTCTGCCCGGCGCCGTACAGCTTGGGGCGCACCCCGTCGATGAGGTTGGTGATCTGGCGGGGGATGAACTTCTCGATGTGCTGGTAGGGCCCGTAATTGTTCGAGCAGTTGGAGATCGTGGCCTCGACCCCGAAGGACCGCACCCAGGCCCGCACCAGCAGGTCGGACCCCGCCTTGGAGGAGGAATAGGGGGAAGAAGGGTTGTAGGGCGTGGTCGGCTCGAATTTGGCCGGGTCGTCCAGTTCGAGATCGCCGTAGACCTCGTCGGTGGAGACGTGGTGGAAGCGCACCTCGTGGCGGCGCACCGCCTCCAGCAGGGTGAAAGTGCCCACCAGATTAGTGCGGATGAAGGGGGAGGGGTCGCGCAGGGAGTTGTCATTATGCGACTCGGCGGCGAAGTGGACGACGACGTCGGCGGCCGCCACGAGCGGGTCCACGGTGTCGGCGTCGGCGATGTCCCCGACCTCGAGCGAGACCCGATCGCCCAGATCCGCCAATGAGCCCCGGTTCCCGGCGTAGGTGAGTTTGTCCAGGACCGTGACCGTGGCGTCGGGGTAGCGCTCCAGGGTCTGGTGGACGAAGTTGGCGCCGATGAATCCGGCACCGCCGGTGACGAGGATGTTCATGGGAATGACGACTCCGAGATACGAGGGGATGCTAGGGGACACGAGGGGATACGAAGGACAGGGAGGGCGTCGACGAGCGTCGTCCTCCGCGCATCATGCCACGCCTGGGCGAACCAGGGCGCCTCGCACCGTATCCGCTTGCACTCAACCCGTAATTCACCCGTTAGACTTCTTCCGGTTCATCGCCATCGTGAAGGAGAGTCATGACGCCACCAACGCATGACACGCTGATCATCATCCCCGCTTGGAATGAGGCGGATGTGCTGGGCGGTGTTCTTCAGGAGGTGCTGGACACGGTCGGCTCCTTCGCCGACCTGGTGGTCGTCTCCGACGGATCGACGGACGCCACCGCTGAGATCGCCCGCTCCACTGGCGTCCCGGTGCTGGATCTGTCGATCAACCTCGGGGTCGGTGGCGCGATGCGGGCGGGCTACCTGTACGCCCAGCGTCGGGGATACACGTACACCGTCCAGCTCGACGCCGATGGTCAGCATGCGCCCGAGGAGATCACGAATCTCATCCAGGAGGCCGAGGACGCTCATGCGGATGTCGTGATCGGAGCCCGTTTCGCCGGCAAGGGCGATTACTCGGTGCGCGGCCCGCGCTGGTGGGCCATGAAGGTCCTGTCCTGGATTCTGTCCAGGGTGTGCGGAACCCGTCTGACGGACACGACCTCCGGTTTCAAACTCTCGGGGCGCCGGGCCATTGAGCTCTTCGCCAGGGAGTATCCGGCGGAGTATCTCGGCGATACCATTGAGGCCCTCGTCATCGCGGCGAGGTCGAATCTGGTGGTGCGGCAGATCCCCGTGGCGATGCGCCCCCGAGCGGGAGGGACGCCGTCGCAGAATCCTTTCAAGGCCGCCAAGTTCCTCGGGAGAGCCTTCGTGGCGCTCGGCGTCTCCCTGACCCGTCCTACGCAGAAGAAGTGACCTCATGGAACGCACGTATTGGATCGGCCTCGTCTTCTCACTGATCGTCCTGATCGCGGTGTTCTTCCGGATGCGTAATGCCGGCATGAAGGAGCGCTACGCGACCTGGTGGGTGGTCATCGTGGTGGGCACGACCATCGTGTCGCTGTTCCCCAGCCTGCTCAGCCTGGTGTCGGGTGCGCTGGGCGTCAGGGTTCCCCTGAACCTGGCGTTCTTCGTCGAGGGCATTGTCATGATGCTCGTCTCACTGCAGCTCAGCGTCGATGCCTCACGGGGGGATGAGGAGCGGCGCAGACTCGTTGAGGAGATCGCCATCCTGAATCTGCGCATGGAGCAGCTCGAGGCCGGCTCGTCAGGCTCCTCAGATTCCTCGGACTCGTCCGGCTCCTCCGGCGCGGCCGACTCGCCCAGGTCGTGAGGGCTCCGGCTCTCTGCGGCATCCCGCCCGCCCCGCTACCGCTCGATACCTCTCACACCTCTCACTCCGTTTACACCGCCTTGCACCACCGCGTCGCGGAACCGATCAGCCGGCCGCATGTGGCCTGAGCAGGGTGCATGCGATGCTAACCTAGCGGCAGCACCGTTTGCTTCGTGGAAGGCCCCTTCATGACTGTTGACATCCTCTTCCCTTTCTACGGCGATGTGGCCATGATGAAGGAGGCTGTCAGGTCCGTCCTGCGCCAGACGAATCCGGACTGGCGGTTGATCGTCGTCGATGACGGCTATCCGGACGACTCGATTCCGGGCTGGTTCGACTCCCTGAAGGACTCCCGCGTCACCTACATGCGCAATGAGACCAACCTCGGGGCCAACGGCAACTACCGCAAGTGCCTGACCTTCGTCGAGAACCCGCTCGTGCAGGTCATGGGGGCCGACGACGTCATGCTCCCGAACTATGTCGATTGGCTCGTCAAGGCGGCCAAGCGCCACCCGGACGCGAACATCTTCCAGCCCGGCGTGTTCGTCATTGATGAGCACGGCGCGCCCTCTCACACCCTGGTTGAGAAGGTCAAGGGCTTCTACATGCCCTCCAGGAGGGTTCCGCAGGTCCTGCGCGGCGAGACCCTCGCGGTCTCGATCCTGCGGGGCGACTGGCTCTACTTCCCGTCACTGGCCTGGCGTGCGGAGACGATCCTCGGGATCGGCTTCCGAGAGGGCTATGACGTGGTCCAGGACATGGCTCTCGTGTGCGATGTCGCCATGAAGGGCGGCGGTCTTCTCTACGACCCGACCGCGGCATTCCTCTACCGTCGCCACTCTGGCTCCGACTCTTCATGGCGCGCCCTGGAGGGCACCAGATTCGGTGAGGAGCGCCGCTTCTTCCTGCAGATGGCCGCCGAGATGGATCAGCTCGGCTGGAAGCGCGCCGCGCGCGTGGCCCGACTTCACGTCTCCTCGCGCCTGCACGCCGGCACTCTCCTCCCCAAGGCGGCCCTCGCCAAGAACTGGGCGGGAGTGAAGAACCTGGGCCGCCATATCCTCGTATGACCGGCGCGTCTGGCTCTGCCGGCGGCCCTGGTAACACTGACAGCCCTGGCAGTGCTGCCGGCGATGTGGAGACCGGCAAGTCCCTGCGCGTCCGGACCACCCCGATTCCCGGCTTCCTGCGTCTCGATCTGACTGTCCACGGTGACAGGCGCGGATGGTTCAAGGAGAACTGGCAGCGCGAGAAGATGCTGGCGCTCGGCTTGCCGGACTTCGGGCCGGTCCAGAACAACATCTCCTTCAACAACGAGGTCGGTGTCACCCGCGGTATTCATGCCGAGCCCTGGGACAAGTTCGTCTCGGTGGCCACGGGGCGGGTCTTCGGCGCCTGGGTGGACTTGCGCGACGGGCCGAGCTTCGGCGCCGTCTACACATGCGAGATCGACCCGTCGGTGGCCGTGTTCGTCCCCAAAGGCGTGGGGAACGCCTATCAGACCCTGGAGCCGGACACCGCCTACACCTATTTGGTCAACGATCACTGGTTGCCCGATGCGGCGTACACGTTCCTCAACCTCGCCGACGAGACCGCCGCGGTGCCGTGGCCCATTCCGCTGGAGCGGGCGATCCTGTCCGATAAGGACAGGGCGCATCCGCGCATGGCGGAGGTGGCGCCAATGCCGGTCGAACCCGAGCGCGGACGCTGTGTGCTGGTCACCGGTGCTCGCGGTCAGCTCGGACGCGAGCTCATGAAGCAGTTGCCGCAGGCCGGCTACACCGTCACCGGCGTCGACCTTCCCGAGGCGGATGTCTCCGACGCAGTGCAGATGACGGCCTGGGACTGGTCGGCTTACGACATCGTCATCAACGCCGCCGCCTGGACCGACGTCGATGGCGCCGAGACGCCGGACGGGCGCCGCCTGTCCTGGCGGGCCAACGCCACCGGTCCGGCCAACCTGGCCCGTGCGGCAGCCGCACACGGTTTCACGCTGGTGCACATCTCGAGCGAGTACACCTTCGACGGCACTGCCGGCATCCATACCGAGGATGAGCCTCCCAGCCCTCTCGGCGTCTACGGCCAGTCCAAGGCTGGCGGTGACGCCGCAGTGGAGGCGGCCCCCCGCCACTATCTCGTGCGCACGAGCTGGGTGGTCGGCGACGGCAAGAACTTCGTGCGGACCATGGCCTCTCTGGCGGAGCGCGGCATCGCCCCGAAGGTTGTGGCGGACCAGACCGGGCGGCTGACCTTCACCACTGATCTCGCCGCGGGCATCATCCACCTGCTGTCCACCGGAGCGGAGTACGGCACCTACAACCTGTCGGGTCGAGGGCCGGTCGTCTCCTGGTGCGATATCGCCCGTCGCGTCTATGAGCTCGTGGGGCGCAGCGCCGCGGAGGTCACGCCGGTGACGACGGCCGAGTACTACGCCGGTCAGGAGGGCATCGCTCCGCGCCCGCTGAGCAGTGCTCTGGATCTGTCCAGGATCGAGGCCACCGGTTTCACTCCCGCAGACTCCATGGAGCGCCTGGAGGCTTACGTCCCGACCCTGTGAGCGATTGCGAGCGGTGGGGCATGAGTACTCATGAGTACTGACGTGTCGGCTGAAGCCTGAGATCCCGAGTCCGGTCCCGATGCCGGTTTTCAGTCGGCGGGGGCCTCGGACGAGGCCCGTCGCAGTGCCAGGAACAGGCTCATGAGGAAGACGACGACGAGGACTCCCATCGCCCCCGCGTACGCCAGGGAGGCCCCCAGCAGGGCATAGGCGGGGACGAGTACGAAGCACAGGAGGGTGATCGCTCCCGCCGCGGCGATGTACCCCGCGAAGACTAGCTTCTGCAGTCGCATGGTCGTGAGCGCGTAGTAGAGAACCACTCCCGCCGCATTCAGCGCTCCGCCCGCCACCAGCACCATGAGCTCGAGCATGGAGCCGGAGACATCCGTGTGGTAGACGAGGCGGAGCGCTGGGGCGCCGATCGTGTAGGTGGCCAGTGCGACCGCAGCGAATGCCACGAGGGTCCCGAGCAGACCCTTCCTGATGATCGCCGAGAATCCGGCCCGGTCCGCGCCGATCCACCGGTTGGCCATTTGGGTGAGCAGGGGTCGGAAGATGACGAATGAGAGCAGATTGATGGTGAATGCGGGCATGAAGATGATGGCGAAGTAGCCCTGCTGCTCGGGATCGAGATAGCGATCGATCGCGAACCTGGGCGCGTTGGCCAGGTACAGCGCGATGAACGAGGCCAGGAACAGCGGCAGACATTCGATCAGGACCTGCTTGATGGAGCGCAGCTCCCACCGCGGTCGCAGATCGAACATGCCTCTGGCCGGCGGGAGATAGGCGCCCAGCAGCACGATCGTCGAGACCACCAGGGTGATGGCGGCGGCCATGAGCATGCTTCCGGTGGCCACAAGTATTCCGGAGAAGACCGTGATTGTGATCAGGGTGCGGAAGAAGCAGGCCTTCCCTGCGATGTCCAGACGCCCTTCCCTCTGGAACTCGCAGTAGTAAACGTCCTCGAAAGCCTCGAAGACGCGCAGGAAGGCGATCATCGCGATGAGGGCGGCGCTGGCGAGATCATCCCCGGAGATCACCGCGTATCCGATGATGCCGGCGATCATCGCCCCTACGGTTACCAGCCGGGTGGCCAGGTAGGTGCCGAAATCGAAGCGGTGACGGGCATCGGTGACGTGGTAGGTGCGCACCTCGTACATGCCGAGGGCCTGGAACTGCTGTCCGACGGCATTGGCCAGTGAGAAGACGCCCGCCGCATATAGGTCGGCGCTGCGCTTGACGACGAGGAGCAGGACCGCCGTCGTCAGGGACAGCATGAGGGATGCGGCTGTGTTCCAGAAGTAGTCGCGGGCCTGCGACGTCTCCGGTGCGGACATGCTCGTGCCTCCTGAGGGCGGTGGGGCTGTGGGAACGGTGCGCTACGCGCAAACCAGCCCGCAGCTCAGGGACGCCGTAGGGCGTCATCGTGGCGGCACCTTCAGGGGAGAGTACTCTCGTAGGGGCCGAAGTCGACAATGTGTGGTTTGTGGTTCCTGCGCTGGTCCTCCGGCGGCAGTTCCATGTAGTCGCCGTAGCCGCGGCGCAGGAGCACGTCGTACTCGTGGGGCAGCATGACCGTGATGTCCTCGAAGGGGACCTCGTGGACGGGGAAGAGCTCCTCCCTCGTCAGCGCCCAGTTCTCAGGGTCGCGCATGGAGAAGTCCGCCATGCGCTTGGTCTCGGCGTGCTCGTAGGTCCGGGCCGCCTTCTCCCAGCGGGACTGGAGCAGCCTCGGGGTGATGCCGAGGCAGCGCATGAACCAGTGGACGGTCGTGGTCACGGAGTAGATCGCTGCCCGCCGCGCCCCCGTGATCCCGATGAGGTAGGGCCTCGGTGTTCCGCGCAGGAACAGGAGGCGCCCCCACAACCAGGTGCGTCGGCTCATGGCGCGGAAGGCGCTCGGGGAGTCGGGTGCGTTGTCCACCGGCAGGATGTCCAGGGAGATCGGCATGCGGTAGGTCGAGTCCTTGGCGAACTCGGGGATCAGCAGCGTGTCCTTGAGGACCAGCTTGGAGAACATGAACGGGTAGTCGCGGATCGTGCGGGTGTTGTCCACCCGGAACTCCTCGCCGAGTTTCTCGGGCGCCTCGGCGAGGAAGCGCTCGTAGTCGCTGCGCGTCATCATGACGTCGATATCGTCGTCCCAGGGGATGAATCCCTTGTGGCGCACGGCGCCGATGGCCGTTCCACCGTAGACGGCGTAGGAGACGCCCAATTGCCTGCACACGCGGTCGAACTCCGCGAGCATCTTGGTCAGCAGCAGGTGAACCCTGTGCAGCATCTGCGGGTCGGCGCTGTCGTCAGTCGTCATACGTGGCTCCCCTTGAGATCGACCAGCCCCGACGTCGAGGGGCACCGGCCCGCATTTTCTCACGGGGCGCTTCAGGCGACCTAGCGACAATGCGGGTGGCCGGTGTCACTCGACGATGCATCGGTGATCCGTTCTCAGGAGCGCGGGCCCGCGGTCGGGAGCGCCGCATCCCGATCGGTTCCGTCGTCCTGTCCCTCGGCCGCCTTCTTCGAGAAGCCGTCGGCGGTCCTGCCGGCCGACGGGCGGGTGAGTCGCAGCTCGCGCCAGTCGGGGGAGGCCGCCAGGACGGTGCCAGTCAGGGCGACGATGCAGCAGACGACCTGCAGGCTGGTCGGCACGGTTCCTTGCAGGACCAGCGCGAAGATAACGGCCCAGGCGGCGTAGGAGATGTTCAACGCCATCCCGCGCGAGGCGCCAATGGTGTCGATGGCCTTGTAGTAGAAGAGATAAGAGGCCGCTCCAGTGAGCGCTGCCAGGACGATGACAGCGGTCGCCGTCGAGATGGTGGCGCCCGCGGCGAAGTGGAGCGCGCCCGAGACGGGGATGACGATGATCAGGTAGGTCAGGCCCGAGGTGGTCTGGCGGATGTGGAGCGCCGTCTCGTTGTCGACGGTGTCGTCGCGCATGCCCCAGGCCAGGAGGACCGCCTCCGAGCCCCAGCCGACCACGCACGCCAGCGATCCGAGCAGCCCGACGATCGGCGAGCCCGTGGTCGTCTCGCTGGAAGAGGACCAGCCGATCACCGCCACGGCCGCCAGCGCCACCAGGAGGGCGATGATCTGGCCGGGACGCATGCGCTCCTTGAGCAGGATGAAGGCGAGCAGCGTGCCGAATGCGGGATAGAACGAGGAGATGATCGCGGTGTAGCCCGGACCGATGTTGTTGATGGCGATGAGGTAGCCGCTCATGCCGACCGGGCCGCCCAGCAGGGCGGCCAGCATGACCGCCTTGCCACTGCGTGTTCTGATCGCCGCCACTGTGTCTCGCAGGCGTCCGCGGATCCCCATGTAGATCAGCAGGATGATGGCGCTGGACGCGTCGTGGAGGGCCGCGCCGGTGATGGAGGCGCTGGGCGAATCGAGGAAGGGCGTCAGCAGGAGGGCCATGCTGAGCACGACGGTGTCGACGCCCCAGAGCATGCCGCTGAGAACTCCGTACTTCATGATGGGCTCCTCATTCCGAAAGGGATTGCGATGGGGCGGTGGCGGGCTGCGAGGCCGCCGTGTAGTCGGCCAGGAGGCGGTCGACGTGGTCCACGGCGTGGCGGTAGTAGATGAGGAGCCATTCGCCGACGTCGTCGCCCTCGGCCTCCTTGGCGAGCGCCCACACGTACCAGCACCAGCCGGCGAACACCACGTAGGACCAGAAGTGGCGGCGCTCGCGCTCCGTGGGCGTCCGGCCGAAGTAGAACTCCAGCGCCTCATCGCCCTGCTCGAGCGACAGCTGGGCGCACACCACCATGGTGCCGAAGTCGCTGGCGATGTCCGACATGCCGGCGTACTCCCAGTCGATGAGATCGAGGTGGCCGTCGGCATCGACGAGGAAGTTCAGGTGGAAGAAGTCGTTGTGGCTCGGGGCCTTGGCGAAGCCGTCGGCGTCGGCGAGCTCCTTGAGCCGCATGACTTTGCCGCGCAGCTCGAAGTACCTGGGGACGTCGATGGGGCCGTAGCTCTTGAGGATCTTCTCGTACTTCACCCCCTCCTGGACGAAGTCGAAGTTCCTGGCCAGGGTCTTGCCGGACTCATGCAGGTTTCGGTCCATGCGCATGGCCTGCTTGAGCTCCTCGGGGCGGGATGCGTCCAGGTTCCGGCAGTCGGGGATGAACCGGGAGATCTTCCAGCCCTTGTAGGCGTCACCGGTGATGAATGTGCGATCGATGCCGAGGTCCCGGGCCAGGTTCAGCGCCTCGAGCTCGGCGCTCCGATCGACGATCTTGTCCGTGCCGATGCCCGGGTGCCGGTAGACGTACTGCCCGTCGCCCACGGTGAAATGGCACGAGAGGTTCGTAATGCCCTGCTTGAGCGGGTAGAAGTCGTGCACATCGTTCTTGCCGCATCCCAGGACCGAGGCGATGTTCTCGAAGATCTCGGAGTCGAGGTTGTTCACGAACATGGGGTCGAAGCCGCGGACCTCGTCGAGAGAGTCGAACTCGTTGATCACTCCCGCCGGGTACTGCCGGATGACCATGTCGAGCTCCTTGACGTGCTCGATGTAGATCTGCTCCCACAGCTTGGGCGCCGTTTCGGGCAGGGTGTAGACCTCTTCGAGAATGCGCCGGAAGCCGGTTGAGAATGCGCGGTCGAAGTAGACGTGGCCCAGCATCGTCCAGGCGTCGTGGCCGCCGACCGTCACGCCGGTGATCCGCCCGCCGGGGCCGGTGGTGATGCACCACTCCTGAGTGGGCCCCTCGACGTACTGGGCCGAGTAGTAGGCCTGATAGACATGGGAGTCGAAGGGGTTGGACGTGAAGTAGTCGTCCGAGGAGCACACGTAGGTGTTGCCCAGGGATTCGCGCACCACCCACAGCGAGCCGTTGTTGTTCCGGGTCACGTAGTCGTCGTTGACGACGATCTTGGCTCCGAAGCGGTCCGCCAGGTGGAAGAAGTACTCCTTCTTGTATCCGACGATCACCGTGATGTCGGTGATGCCGGCCGCGTGCAGTTGTTCGATCTGCCTCTCGATGAGAACCTCGCCGCGCACGCGCAGCGCGCCCTTGGGGCGCTCATAGGAGATCGGGGCGAAGCGCTGGGCAAGGCCCGCGGCCATGATGACCGCGTTGTCGACCCGGTAGGGCTCCAGTGCTTCCCGTCCGGCCTGCGTGATGCGCCGCTTGTCGATGTACCCGGCGGCCTCGCACATGCGCACGGCGGTATTGACCCCGCCCAGCGACATCCGGGTGGATTCCTGAATCTGCCGCTGCGTCAGCGGGGCGTCCGCGCGCAGGAGGGCGTACAGGACGTCGAACTGGGGCTGCGAGAGCGTGCCTGTCATCGGCTTCACCATGTCCGTTCATTTTCTGTTCGGTATCGGGCCCGTTCAAAGGTAGCGAACGAATAAAGAAAAGTGAACAGAAAGTGGGGGGCATCACTGGCTGCTGCCGATGGGCCGTCGGGTCATTCTCGTCCGCGGTCCAGCAGTCCCAGGAGGTAGGTCCCGTAACCGGACTTGGCGAGCGGTTCGGCGCGAGTGCGCAGGCCGTCGTCGTCGATGAACCCCATGCGCCAGGCGACCTCCTCGGGGCAGCCGATGTTGAGGCCCTGGCGGTGCTCGACTGTGCGCACGAAGCTGGTCGCGTCCGCGAGCGAGTCGAAGGTGCCCGTATCGAGCCAGGCGGTGCCGCGGGGGAGGATCTCGACCGACAGGCGCCCGGACTCCAGGTAGGCGCGGTTGATGTCGGTGATCTCGTACTCTCCGCGGGCCGAGGGGCTCAGGTCCGCCGCTATCCCGACGACGTTGTTGTCGTAGAAGTACAGGCCCGGCACGGCATAGTTGCTCTTGGGCCGGGCGGGCTTCTCCTCGATCGAGATCGCCTTGAAGTCGGCGTCGAACTCGACGACGCCGTAGGCGGTGGGGTCGGCGACCTGGTAGGCGTAGACGACGCCGCCGTCGGGGCTCGTGTGGCGGCGCAGCTGAGTGCCCATGCCGGGGCCGTAGAAGATGTTGTCGCCCAGGATCAGGGCGGCGCTCTCGGGGCCGATGAAATCCGCGCCGAGCACGAAGGCCTGGGCCAGGCCGTTGGGCACCTCCTGGACGGTGTAGGACAGGTTGACGCCCAGCTGGGAGCCGTCGCCCAGGAGCCGGTGGAAGCTCGGGGCGTCGTGCGGGGTGGTGATGATCAGGACGTCCTGGATGCCTGCGAGCATGAGCGTACTCAGCGGGTAGTAGATCATCGGCTTGTCGTAGACCGGCATGAGCTGCTTGGAGACGCCCAGGGTGATCGGGTTGAGTCGCGTGCCGGAGCCCCCGGCCAGAATGATTCCTCGCATGTACTCAGTGTGGCGCATGTGCGCCTTCGCAGTCATGCAGTCATGCGGTGATGGGGGGGGGCGACGCGGGGCAGCAGGGGGCGGTGGTGGTCGATAACGATAGATGCCGGTCGGTGTCAGTCGATGTGGCATCCCGGGTGCGTGGCGGGTGATGGGTTAGCGTGCCCGGTATGGAACGACTCATCGGTGCGCGCCAGTCCTATGACTGGGGCTCGACGGCCGCCATTCCCGAGCTGCTGGGCGAGCGCTCCGACGGCCGCCCCTGGGCCGAGCAGTGGTACGGCTCCCACGCATCGGGTCCCACCGGCCTCATGGATCGCTCCGGCACCCTGGCCGACCTCATCGCTGCCGATCCGCAGCGACTGCTGGGGGAGGACGTCGTGAGGCGATTCGGCTCCCAGCTGCCCTTCCTGCTCAAGCTCATCGCGCCCGAGCAGGCGCTGTCGCTGCAGGTTCATCCCTCCATGGAGCAGGCGATCGAGGGGTACCGGCGTGAGAATGAGGCGGGCTTGGCGCTCGATGATCCCGACCGCTCGTACAAGGACGCCAACCACAAGCCGGAGATGGTGCTGGCTCTGACCCGCTACGACGCCGTTGCGGGCTTCCGCGCCCCTCGCCGGGCTGCCGAAGTACTGACTGGTCTCGATGCCGTGCTCGCCCACCGTATGCGGCGCACTCTGCGTCTGAATCCGACCCGATTCGGTATCCGTCAGGTCTTCTCCGAGCTCGTGTCTACCGGGACTCGTCCCACGTCCGCTGAGATCGATGAACTGGTCTGCGAGATCGTGGCGCGCCTCGAGCGGGGCGGCTCCCCGTCACGGCGCGCTGACGCCAATGCCGTGCTGATGGCCCGAACTTTCCCGGGCGACCCCGGAGTGGCGGCGGCGCTGCTGCTCAACCCCGTCACGCTTCAGCCGGGCGAGGCCCTTTTCGTGCCTGCGGGAAGCGTGCACGCCTACATCAGTGGGCTCGGCGTGGAGATCATGGCCTCGTCCGACAACGTGCTGCGTGCGGGGCTGACGACCAAGCACGTGGATGTGCCCTCCATGCTCGCCTGCGTCGATTATGTGGCCGCCCCTCCGGTGCGCCCGGCGCCGGAGTACCTTTCTCGGGCCACCCGCGCCTACTACGCGCCCGTGGACGACTTCGAGCTTCTCGTGACCGAGGTCGTTCCCGCCGATGGCCGTGTGCAGGTTCCCGGGCGAGGGCCTCGGATCGCGCTGGCGCTCGAGGGGGCGACGACGATCACGACTCCCGCCGGTCAGGCCGAGCTCGAACGTGGGCAGGCCCTGTTCATCGGCGCCGACGAGCGGGTGCTGGCCGTCGAGGGGGATGGGGTCGTCGTCCAGGCGGATGTTCCCTAGATGTCCTTCTCGCGGGGCTCTGGAGGGTGCGAACGCACCTGTGCGGCGTGAGTGCGGTGCTTCTCGGCTACTTACTGGGGCTTACTCGGGATTACTGGGGCCCCGCGATTCCCTCTTGGCGCGCGGCCGCGGAGACCAGGGCGGCGTCGGCGTCGGGGGATATCAGTACCGCTGTGAGTCCGGCCCGCCAGGCGGCCATCACGCCGCGCATCGCCCGCTCGACCGTCTCCTCCCTGATCAGCAGGGCGCGGGCGCCTGTCCCGAGTGCCTTCTCGACGGCATCGCTCTGGGCGGGGGCGACCAGTGCGTCTCGGCTCGTCGTGCGCAGGCCGTCCCACTGGGGGACGATGAGTGCCGGCTCCGAGCCGTCCGTCGGGGCGGGCGGGAAGTGGTCGGCGAAGGGCATGACATCGGCGATCCCGTCGAGCGTCAGTGGCGGGAGGGGCGTCGGCCAGTGCGTTGCGAGCGACCCCATTGTCACAAGTACCTGAACGTCCGCTGAGGGAAACAACCAATGAATCCTGAATGCGACCGAGATGCTGGGGGGCTCATCTAGTAGGTTTTCTACAAATGAATCGCCGCTGTCGAGCAGGACTGGCGTGGCACCGGCCAGCCATGCGCCCGCGCACCACGTCACCGTTCGCCAGTGCGGAGTCATCCCCAGGTGCACGCGAGCGCCGGGTCCGGCCTCGGCGGTGAGGAAACCTGCGCATTTGGCGTGCCACATGCTCAGAACGTGCCCGGTCAGCTCGATGCGCTCATCGGGCGAGTACCACGTCAGCCATGGGCGCGAAGAGTCGGCTGCGGAGGGCAGAACCCGGGCGAGCGCGTCGTTCATGAGGAGATTCAAGCAAAAAACGGGGGTGGTTCAAGCAGCCGCGCCACGGTCTCGCGCCGCTGTTCCGCAGGGTGTGGGGCGGGGGCGACGGTGGGGCCGGCGGGTGTCGCGAGGGGGGGGAGGGTGGCCTGTGTCGGGTCTCTGTCGGGTCCAAGGCGGGGCTGTGCCGGAGCTGTGTCGAGCTCGGTCGGGCGTCAATCTCGAGGCTCTTCGAGGGGTGTGTAGAGGAACCCTCAAAATCCTGACTCCAAGGGTCCTGTTATCGTTCCGTTACATGGACTTTTCGTTGGAATGCCGCCGATGGTCACGATTGGGTGACATATCCCTCGCCAGCTTGACTCTCTTTGCTCACACCCGTGTAATTCATTCGTAGTTACCTGCCCCTGACCTGAAGGGAAGCCAACGTGTGGAACATTCTCGGCGAGGGTCCGCTCGCGCGTACCGACGAAGCCGACGACCAGACCCTGCTGTTCCTCTTCGGCGGTGACGAGGTTGACGAGGGTCCGCTCGCGTGGCAGGAGCGCGCTCTGTGTGCACAGACCGATCCCGAGGCGTTCTTCCCCGAGAAGGGGGGCTCGACGCGTGAGGCCAAGCGCGTGTGCGCCACCTGCGAGGTCCGCGAGGAGTGCCTCGAGTACGCACTGGCCAACGACGAGCGTTTCGGCATCTGGGGCGGTCTGTCTGAGCGGGAGCGTCGCAAGCTCAAGCGTCGCGCCGTATGAGTTCGGAGGGTCTCGGCGCCCCGTCTGCCCGCGCCGGCGGGGCTGAGGCGCTCGCAGTCGTCGTCACCGCTGGAGTCACTCCGTACCTGCGCCGAACCCTGAGAGCCGTCGCCCGTCAGACCGTCGCCCCGGAGGCCACGATCGTGGTGGACGTCGCCTCCCGTCACAACGGTCTGGGCGATGGCACTCCAGTCGAGGAGATCATAGCCGCCTCGGCTCTCGGGGCGCGCACACGGGTCCGTGTTGTGCGCGCCCCCGACGCCAGAGGCTTCGGCGAGGCAGTACGTCGTGGTCTGGCCCTGTACGCCGAACTCACCGGACCCGCCGGGTCCAGTTCGCGAAGGCTTTCGCCCTCCTCCGGGAAGCGGCGGGACGCCGCCCGTTCGAACCGCCCGAAGCGCTCATACGACGAAGCCGACTCCAAGAGCCGGGCCTCTGGCAGGACCGGTGGGCAGAATGGGCAGAACATGGGGGCCGAGGGCTGGCTGTGGCTGCTCCACGATGACGTCGCACCGGCTCCGGGCTGCCTCGAGGCTCTTCTCTCGGCGGTTGCGGAGGCGCGATCCGCCGCACTGGTCGGGCCCAAGCAAGTCGATTGGGACGATCCCGAGCAGCTTCTCGAGGTGGGGCTGCGCACCACCGCGTCTGCGCGCCGGTCCAATGACGTTGTGGCGGGCGAGATCGATCAGGGGCAGCACGACGACCGCTCCGATGTCCTGGCGGTCGGTACCGCCGGCGCCCTTGTCGATCGCGCCGTGTGGGATGAACTTGATGGCACCTCGCCGGAGTTCCCCGTCTTCAACGACGGTCTTGAGCTGTCACGAGCGATTCGACTGGCCGGGCACCGCGTCGTCGTCGTTCCGCAGGCCGTCATTCAGCACCGTCGCGCCAGCTACTTGGGGCTGCGCCCCTCTCAGAGAAGCGCTTCCAGGCGCTCCGCCGTGGGAGAGCAGCCCTCGGCTCCGCAGGTGCACGCAGACGATCCCGACCCGGACCGCTCCTTCCGCGCGCGCCGCACCGCTCAGCTGACCGCTTGGGCGACTTTCTCCCACCGGCCCATCGCCCTGCTTCTGATCTGGTTCCTCGTCCTGGGAATCGTCCGTGCCGGGGCGCGATTGCTGACCAAATCCCCGCCCCTTGCCCGTGCCGAGCTGGGGGCCGCTCTGGCCGTCGCGAGCCGCGGCGGTGCCGTCAGGCGAGGCCGCAAGCGCTTGGCGGCCCACGCCACCGTGCGCCGCTCGGTCCTGACCCGTCTCTACGTCGATGCCTCCGACATTCGCTCGGTGCGCCGGGATCGCCTCCGCCAGGAGCGCGAACGCGTTGCGCGCGCCGCTGCTCCCAGCGAATTGGAGCTGCGCGAGCTCGCAGCGCTGGCCCGCCGCCGTCGCATCGTTCTGGCCGGCGTCCTGCTGGTGGCCGTCGTCGTAGCGGGAGTCGGTCTGAGCTCCCTGCTGGTGACCGGCACCGTCACGGGCGGCGCCACTGTCGGTCTGACTGCCACCGGGCGAAGCCTGTGGAGCGCCGCCTGGGCCACGTGGGCCGCTTCCGGCGACGGGTACACCGCCGTCGCCAATCCGCTTCTGGCACTGCTCGCCCTGCCCGTCGCCGTGGCGGGGCATGTCGGGCTCGATGGAGACGGCCTGGTCCGCCTGCTGTTTCTGGCGGCGGTGCCTCTGGCCGCTCTGGGAGCCTGGTTCGCCGCGGGAACCGCGACCCGGCGCACGAGCCTGCGCGCATGGGCGGCACTGACCTGGGCGCTGGCCCCCGCTCTCCTGCTGGCCATCGGTCAGGGCCGGCTCACAGCCGTGCTGGTCCATCTCACTCTGCCCTGGGCATTGACCGCGCTCGCACGCGCGGTCGGGGCCGATCGTCGTGACGTCGTGCTCTCGGGCATGGTCGATGCGCACCACGTGACTGAGACGGAGAAGGCGGACCTCGACCGCTTCGCCTCGGAGCGCATTGAGGACCTCGCCGCGCTCGCCGATGACGATGGCGACGGCGCTGGCGGCGCTGGCGGCGCTGGCGATACCGGCGATGCCGGCCCCGTTGAGGGTGCCGACGCCGATCAGGCGGCCGAGGGCGGAAATGGTTCCGATCCCGCTTCTGACACCCGCGCGGATGGTGATTCGCGCGGCTCGACTAACTCGGATGACTCGGATGACTCGGACGACTCGGGCGAGCCTGGAGACGAGGCGTCGAACGCCGCGGCGGTCCCGCGCGAGCGCGCTATCGCGCTGGCCCGGATCGTTGAGGACAACGATGCCGAGTTCGGCGCTGCCGCCTCTCAGGACGACGAGGTCGATGAGCAGGCTTCCGAGGCGGCTGACAGCTCCTCGGTCACGCCGGGAGATGAATCCCATGGCTCCGGCGACTCGAATGACGATGACGACGATGGTGACAGCACCGCGTGGGCTACTGGAACTACAGGGGCTACCGGGCCGCTGGGGTCGGTGGGGTCGTCGGTGGGGGATGGCCGCGGTGCTGCGGGCACTGCAGCCACTGCGGCCACCGAGAGCTACGGCCCCGGCTCGCCGACAGCCGCTGCGGTGGCCGGGATATTCCTGACTCTCATCGTCGCCGCCGCACCGAGCACAGCAGCAGTTGTGGTCGGCTGCCTGCTCGTTCTCATGGTGATGCTGCGCCGGTCGGCTCTGCGGCTCGTCCTGACCCTTCTGCCCGTGGTCGCCACTGCGGCGCCGGCATGGTGGCGGGCCGCGCGTCTGGCCTCGGCGGAAGGCCCCACGGCCGGGCTGCGTTATCTGCTCGCCGACGCCGGCGGGCCCGTGGCGGTTCCGGCGCCCTCAGCCATCGACACCCTCCTGGGCATGCCCGTGGACATCACCGCGCTCATTGCCAACCCGACCCTCGTGCTGGTTTCCAAGGCGATGCTGGCGATCCTGCCCGTCACCGCGCTGTGCGGGCTGCTCGCCACGGGGCGGCGCGGGCACCGCGCCAGGGCCGGCGCGCTCGGCGCCCTGGGCGGCCTCGGCCTTGCGCTTCTCGCTGTGCGCGCGACCACCGCTATCGGCACCCTGCCCGATGGGACCGGATCGGTGACCGTGACCGGATGGGCGGGAACGGGCATCACACTGCTCACCGCCGGGCTGCTCGCGGCCGGCCTGGCCGGCGCTGACGGCATCCGTGCCGGCCTCGTCCGGCATGACACCCATGAAGCCGTATGGCGTCGCTTCGTCCTGACCGCGGTCACCCTCGTCGGGCTCGTCGTCCCGCTGGCCGTCGGTGCCGGCTGGGCGTGGACCGCGCACACATCCACGGGCCTCGGCGCTGACGCCACTGTCATGGCTCTGCAGCCGGGCGTCCAACGGGTGCCCGTCATCGCGAAGGAGATTCAGCGCTCGGCCAGCGCCGGTCGTGTGCTCGCCCTGTCCTCCACCCCGGACGGGCTGGCCGTGCGCACATGGCGTGGACCGGGTACTCAACTGACGGATGTCGTTCCCGACGTCCTGGCAGCGCAGCTTCGCAGCCGTCTTCCCGAGGCCGCCGGCGAGGTGGACCCGTCGGCGGCGACCGCTCCCGCTCCTGCCGGAAAGACGCTGAGCCTGGAGCCCACCGATCCCGCCGACGTCGAGTTGGCCGACATCGTCACCCGTGCCACCGCGGGGCAGGATGAGCATGCCGCCGACGACTTGGCCGCCCATGGCATCGCCGTCGTCCTGCTGGCCGATGCTCCCGGGGACGAGGCCACCGCGTTGGCCCGTGCCGGCCTGGAATCCACCCCTGGGCTCGATCAGCTCACCCGGACTGCTGCAGGCACCTCCTGGCGCGTCGGCCCGAGCGGGGCGACCGAGGCCGCCCGAGCCACTCTGGTGGACGCCGATGGCACCGCCACCACTCTGGCCACCTCCGCGGACGCCGGCACGGTGGTGACCGCAGACGTCCCCGCCGCCACCGATGGGCAGAGTCGTACCCTCGTTCTGGCCGAGCGCGCCGATGCGGGCTGGTCCGCGAAACTGAATGGTTCGCCTCTCGACCCGATCGACGTTCAGGACGCCACCGGCAGCTGGCGGCAGGCCTTCTCCATGCCGCCGGGCGGAGGGGAGCTGGTCGTCTCCCATCGATCCACCGCCGGTACCGTTGCGGCCCGCCTCATCTGGGCGGCCTGGGCCATCACGGTGCTCGCCGCCCTGCCTCTGCGACGCAGGAGGACCATCGCATGACCCGCACGACCCGCACAGTGTCCTCCACCTCCACCGATCAGTCCGTACCCGTTGCGCCCCCCGATCGATCCCCGCGATGGCGCAGGCTGCTCGGGCGCGCCGTCGCCCTGATCGTCTCCACCGTCCTGGCGGTCAGCATGGCCGGCCTGACCTGGGCGGGCGGCCGCCTCCCCGCGAACCAGAGCATCCCAGTGACCGCCGCGGACGTTCCCGCGCCGGCCGGAGAGGCCGTCTACAACTGCCACGCCGCCCCCAACAACACTCTGGGCGCGGTATCCGTCGGCGAGACGACCTCCACCACGACACTGACCAGTCTTGATGAGCGGTCCTCCCTGGCCTACAAGGGGGAGTCGTTGACCAAGCCGGTGACCTCCCTGACCGAGGCCACCGGCGGAATGCTGACCGTCGACCCGAATGGCGAGAAGCCCATCGGCGCCGTGGGCGTGACGACCACGCTGAGCGCCGACGGCGACCTGCGCGGGCTCGCCGCGGCCCCCTGCACGCCTCCCGAGGCCATCTCCTGGATCGTGGGCGGATCGACCGCGCTCGGCTCCTCGGCGGAGCTGCGCCTGACCAATCCCGGAACCACCTCCGTGACGGCCACCATTCACCTCTACGGCTCCGTTGGGGAGATCTCCCTGCCCTCGGACGGCCAGGTGGTCGTGCCCCCGGGCAAGACCATGGGGGTCCTCCTGGAGGCGGCAGGCACGGATCCGCGCCTGGCGCTGAGTCTTGAGGCGGTGGGTGGCACGCTCGTGCCCGCGCTGGTCACCGAGTCCCTTGACGGCGAAACCGCTGCGGGTACCGAGGTCCTGACCGGGGGAGCAGCGCCCGCCACGGATCTGACCATTCCCGGTGTCGCCTTGGTCGATGCGGCAGATCAGGGCGAGACTGCTCCCGATGCCGCTGCCGGAGCGCCCGACTCCTCGGACGCGCCGGCCGTGCGCCTCGTCAATCCCGGCAGTGAGACCGCGACCGTCTCGATATCGATGATCGGTTCGGATGGCGAGCAGACTCTGCCGGGTGCGGATTCGGTGGCAGTGGATCCGGGCGCGGTATTCGATGTGTCCCTCAGCGGTGTGCCCGCAGGGGAGTATGGCGTGCGCGTCAGCTCTGATTCGCCGGTGGCGGCCGGCGTCCGGCTCGTCCGCAGTGCCGGGGAGTATCCCGAGCGCTCAGGCGCCCTGCTTCACGACGTCGCCTGGTTGCAGGCGGCGACGCCCGCCGCCGGCGAGGCCGGTTCTATCGCCCTGCCCCGCGGAGAGGGACTGACCAGCAGCCTGGTGCTCACCAACTCCGGGCAGGAGCCCGCCGCCGTGACCCTGGCCTCCGCCGACGGCGCCTGGACGCAGGAGGTGGACGTGCCCGCCGGCAGCACCGTAACGCCGGAGGTGCCGGCCGAGGTCGCAGCGCTGACGATCGCCGGTTCCGCCTCTCAGGAGGTCACCGCGGCGGCGGTGGTGACCGCGAAGGTCAGTGGGAACGCCGCCGGCACCCTCATCGCGGCCGTGCCTGCCGTGGCCGACTCGACGGCCCTGGCCGAGAGTCATCTGCTCCTGCACTGAGAAGATCAACCGGATCAACCGGGTCGTCGAAGGGCGGAGAGGCGAGGCGGGCATTCCCGGCCGTTCGTCTAGGCTGAAGTCGTGCCTCGTTCCTCTCACCGCGCCCCAGTTCCCGTGCCCGCCTCCGCCCGCCGCCGGGACCGTCACGGGCGCGGCCTGCGTGGTCCGCTCGTGCCCCCGCACCTGCCGGCGTGGCGTACGCGCGCCGAGCGCTTCGACGAGCTCGTCGTCTCCACCGCTGATGACCTCGCTCGTCACTGGCCGCAGGTCGGTTCCATCCAGTTCGCCGTCGAGGAGGTGCCGCCCTCCGACCCCGCTCCATGGGAGCACGGCGTCGTTCTCGGCCGGGGCTTCGCCGCGCGGCCGCGCGCCGGCCTCTCCTCCCGTATCGTCATCTATCGTCGTCCCGTGGCCTCTCGGGCCCAGGGCGATGACGAGCTCACCGAGCTCGTGCGCCGCGTCGTCGTCGAGCAGGTGGCGCTCATGCTGGGGCGCAGCCCCGAGGAGATCGACCCGGAGGCGTGAGGCGTGCCCCACGACATGACTGCTGGGACGCAATCGCGTGCGTCAGGTGCCTCGGTCGGGGCTTGTCGCGATAGCCTGCGCACGTGAGAAGAGTCCGACGCTGCCGCAGGCCCGGTTGCGAGAATCCCGCCGTCGCCACCCTGACGAGCGTCTATGCGGACTCCACGATCGTGCTGGGCCCTCTGGCCACCGAGGCGCAGCCCGAGGCCTACGACCTGTGCGCCAAGCATGTGGAGTCCTTCACCGCCCCGCGCGGCTGGCAGGTGATACGCCTGGCCACCGAATTCGAGCCCGCTCCGCCATCGGACGACGACCTCACCGCCCTGGCCGACGCCGTGCGCGAGGCCTCGCGCGCTCCGCGGCCCCGGCCCCAGCCGGCCGAGCACGCCGGACGGCCTGGCGGCATCCTGCCCGCCTCCCTCACGCGGGACCCCGATGCTGCCCTGCCTGATCATCTCACCGGCCTGGGCGACGGCGAGATCATGCGGCGCGGTCATCTACGCGTTCTGCGCGGCGAGAAGGAGGACTGACTCATGGCCTTCTCCACGGTCGCCGATCCTGGCCCGAGCGATATCCAGTCCTGGGTGCGGCAGATCCTGCGCTGCCCCGCCACCGGCGGCTCTCTCGACGACGGCGTGGGTCCTGATGGCGCTCCCTGCCTGGAATCTCCGAGCGGAGCCCTGAGCTATCCCGTGCGCGATGGCGTGCCCGTCCTGCTGATCCACGAGGCGACGGCACTCGAGCGCCCCTCGTATCCGCCCCGCGACGAGTAGCGAGTAGCAGGCATCGGATGCCCGGTTGGCTCGGTCAACTCGGTCGGGCGCTGTCAACCCAGCCAACCCGGTCGGGGCGGTCCGCCGGCAGGTGCCCTAGTACAGCCCTGCTTCAGCCTCATCGTGATCGGCTCGCCTGTCGCGCAGCTCGAGCATGTACTCACGATCCCTGCGTTCGGCCAGCACGGCGGCCAGGAAGCGCTCCGGATGCGTTCCCTCCGGTGCCGGCGGCGCCACATAGGGCTCGACCGCTGCGGCCAGCTGCACGCTCAGCCGCGCTCGAGGCGCGGGCTGCATGGCCGAGCCGCGTTGCAGGAAGGTCCGCGCAACCAGCGCGAGATTGCCGGGCAGAGCGCGCAGATCGGCCTGCGACGCCCACCCCGCCAGCTCCGGAGGCATCAGGACCGGGGGAGCGGTCTGGATGGCCGACCGTTCATGGACCACATAGGTTCCGGCCAGCAGGTCTCCCAGCCGCTTGCCGCGGCGCGTCACTATGCACGCCAGGCTGGCCAACACGCCGTACGCCAGCCAGATCTCGATCGTCGCCAGCAGAGTGCGTACGAGGGCGTGCCGGAACCGTATTGATCCGCCGTCGTCGCGCACCACCCGTGTGCCGGTGATGAGCCGCCCCGCCGATTGCCCGCGAGAGAGGACTTCGATCGTCAAGGGCAGCAGCAGCATCCAGAACAGCAGGGTGAGCGAGAGCAGGACAATCACGATCGCCTCCGAGGAAGGCGTGCTCGTGGACAGGCTGACCTTGTTCCAACTGAGCAGGCTCATGACGAGTCCGCCGGCGTACAGGGAGTAGTCGATGAGGCCGGACAGAATGCGCAGACCGGCCGAGGCGGCACGCACCTCGAGAGCGACGGCCTCGCCCGTGATCACCACTTCAGGCACCATCATCCGCTCGGATGAGGCCAGGGTCTCATTGCTCATGTCAGACTCCTTCCGTGGATATCGACGCATATGCGGCCGCGCATCGCGACCAGTGGGACCGGTTGGACGAGCTCACCCGGCGGCGCCGACTCACCGGCGCCCAGGCCGATGAGCTCGTGAGCCTCTACCGGGCCTCCGCGGGGCATCTCTCGCGCATTCGGACCGGTGCCCCGGACCCCGAGCTCATCGTCGAGGTCTCGGCCCGTGTGGCCGCCGCCCGCGGCCGAATCACCGGCACCAGGGAGACGCGCATGAGCGACCTGGTCCGTTTCTGGCTCCGGTCGGCTCCGGCTGCGCTGTACCGGGTGCGCTGGTGGACGGTGGGCGTGATGATCGCGGAGATCGCCATCGCCGTGATCATCGCCGTATGGACCCTGCGCAGCCCTGAAGCGATGAGTGCGGTGGGCACGCCGCAGGAGCGGGACGACTACGCCCGCTCCATGTTCGAGTCCTATTACACCCGCTATGAGCCGAGCGACTTCGCCGTCCAGGTGTGGACGAACAATGCGCGTATCGCCGCTGTATGCGTTGCGAGCGGCATCACGGGGATTCTGCCCGCCTACATGCTGTTCATCAATGCATTCAGCGTCGGCAAGGCCGCCGCCATCATGGCCGACCACGACGCACTGGGACTGTTCTTCGCGCTCATCACCCCCCACGGCCTGCTGGAGCTGACCTGCATCTTCATCGCCGGCGGTGCGGGGCTGCGACTGTTCTGGACTCTGCTCGCTCCCGGCCCCAGGTCCCGCGGGGCGGCGCTGGCCGCCGAAGGCCGGGCTCTGATCACAGTGGCGGTGACGCTGACGGCGGCACTCGCCGTCGCGGGCCTCATCGAGGCGTTCGTGACGCCGGCTCAGATCCCATGGTCGATCAAACTCGTGGTGGGAGTGCTTGCCGTCACCGTCCTGTGGGCCTACACCCTCGTGCTGGGGCGACGGGCCGTCCTGGCCGGGCAGACCGGTGACCTGGTTGAGGAGGAGGCGGGCGCCGGTCTTGCTGAGACTGGCTGAGCGGGTGGCTGTGTGAGTGATCGGGCGGCGGGATGATCGCCTTCCACGCAGGTCCGGGCTGGGGCCGCGAGCATGCGCGCCCATTACAGGCGCCCCGAGGCCTTGAGCGACAGATAAGTGTCCGCCAGCGCCGGGGCCAGAGCGCCGGGCTCGGCCTCGACCACCTCGATCCCGTAACGGCGCAGGCGTCGACGCACACGATCGAGTTCGACGATGTCGCGTTCGGCGGCCGCCGCCATGTACACGCTCTCGCCATCCGCACGGTCGGCCCGCAGCTCGGCGAGCCCGGGATCTGTCGGGGAGGCGAGAACCACCACATGGTCTCGCGCCACGGTGCTCAGCGCGCGGGTCATCGGCGACGTGCCGCCCGACCCGTCCAGAGCGGTGAGCACGATGACGAGCGCGCGCTGCGACAGGATCCTGTGCACCGTGGAGGCCAGGAGCGTCCAATCCGTCTCCACCAACTCGGCGTCAAGCGGCGCCAGGGTGTCAGCCAGAGCGCTCATGAGCGCAGGCCCCGATTGCCCCCGCACCTGCGCGCGCACGGCGACATCGAGGGCGACGATGTCCACTCGGTCCCCGGCGCGTGAGGCCAGGGCCGCCATCAGCAGACAGGCCTCGATGTGGGAGTCCAGGCGCGGAGCGTCGCCCAGGCGGGCGGCGGCCATGCGGCCGGTGTCCACCACGATCAGCACACGTCGGTCCCGTTCAGGCCGCCAGGTGCGCACGACGACCTCGCCCCGCCGCGCCGTGGACCTCCAGTCGATCGAGCGGACATCGTCACCGACGACGTATTCCCGTAGGGAGTCGAACTCCGTTCCCGCTCCACGGGTCATCACGGCACTGCGGCCATCCATCTCGCGCAGGCGCGCGAACCGGGAGGACAGGTGGCGGCGCGAGGCGAACTCGGGCAGCACCCTCAGCCGAGCCGGCGCCAGCAGTGAGGCCTGACGGCCGGCCAGTCCCAGGGGACCTGTGGAACGCACGGTGACGAGGTCGGCCTGACGGTCGCCGCGGCGCGTCGGGGTCAGCACTGTACGGGTGCGTCGGCGCTCACCCGCCGGAATCGACAGGGAGGCCCGCTCATGGCCGGCCCCGGCCGACGGGGGCCACGCGTCGCGGATCTGTGCCGTCATGCGCCGGCGTCCAGTGTTGGCCACCGTGAGGGTGGAAGTCGTGGAGTCTCCCAGGCGCACGGAGCGCTTGACAGAGCGCTGCACGCGCAGGCTGCGCGGCGAGGGCGCGGCGATCACGTCGCCCACGACGAGGAGCGCCACGGCGATGGCGCATCCGGCGACGGTCAGGGGGCGGGGCGCGGCGATTACCAGCAGGCAGCATGCTGTCAGCAGCCAGACGGTGCGCATTGTGAGATACACGCTTCCTCCTCCCGTGTGTATTCCCTGGTGGTCGATTGGTGGTCGATGTAGGCCGATGGACGGGGCAGCGCCGTCAGTACCGTCAGCTCAGCGCTGTCAGCGCTCGTCAGGGCCGTCAGTGCTATCAACGGGGCACGGGGACCGTCCGCAGGACTCCGTTGATGACGGACTCGGTCGTCACGCCCTCCATCTCCGCTTCGGCGTGCAGTTGGATGCGGTGCCGCAGGGCGGGCAGTGCGAGCGCTTTGATGTCGTCGGGGGTCACGAAGCTGCGTCCCGACAACCAGGCCCATGCCCGCGCGGTGGCGAGCAATGCGGTGGCGCCGCGGGGCGAGACTCCCAGCGATACCGATGGCGATACACGTGTGGCCCGCACCAGGTCCACGATGTAGGCCAGGACCTCCGCAGAGGCTCCGATCGTGCGCACCTGGGCGCGCGCCATCGCCAGGTCGTCGGGATCGGCCACGGGACGCAGGCCCGCGCCCGCCAGATCGCGCGGATCGAAGCCGGTCGCATGCCGCGAGAGCACCTCGATCTCCTGGGCGCGCTCCGGCAGGGGCAGGACCAGCTTGAGCAGGAATCGGTCGAGCTGCGCTTCGGGCAGCGGGTAGGTGCCCTCGTACTCCACAGGGTTCTGGGTGGCGATGACCATGAAGGGGTCGGGCAGAGAGCGCGGCTCACCGTCGATCGAGACCTGATGCTCCTCCATGGCCTCCAGGAGAGCCGCCTGCGTCTTGGGGGGTGTGCGGTTGATCTCGTCGGCCAGAAGCAGGTTGGTGAATACCGGCCCCTCGCGGAACGAGAATGCGCTGGAACGCGCGTCGTAGATCAGGGATCCGGTCACGTCGCCCGGCATGAGATCGGGGGTGAACTGAATCCGCTTGGTGTGCGCATTCATGGCCTGGGCCAGGGAGCGCACGAGCAGTGTCTTGGCGACGCCCGGCACCCCCTCGAGCAGGACGTGTCCTCCGGCGAGCATGGTGATGACCAGCCCCGTGACCGCCGCCTCTTGGCCGATGACGGCCTTGGCGACCTCGGAGCGAACGGCGACGAGGCGGTCGCGCGGGTCTGTGCCCTCAGGACGACCAGGGCTTTCAGGGGCGGGGCCCTTGAAGCCCTCGGCCGCGACCGGCGTCGAGCCTGAGGCGGCCTCGGCAGGGGTGGTGGGAGTGCTCATCGTGAAAGAACCTCGCTCTCGAGTCGGTCGAGCTGGACGGCCAGGTCCGCGAGGGCCCGGTCGTTGGATGGAATGGGGCCGCGCAGGATCTTGTCGACGGTCCTCTGAGGCCACCCGGTTGCCTGGGCCGTGGTATGGGCGACGGCGGCGCGCTCGGTGCCGGGAGGCAGACCGAGCTTGCGAACCAGGCGCAACGCAGTGGCGGCGCGCAGGGCCTCGGCGGCGCGATCGCGATCCTTTGCGCGGCGGTACAGGCGCCCGCGCCCGCGCGTCGTCTCAGTCGCGCGCACGACGACGGGCAGGCGCTCCACGACGATCCTGCCGAAGCGCCGTCCCCTGACCACGGCCAGTGCGCAGATGATGACACCGCCCTGCAGCAGCAGGACCGGCATCCAGCGCGGCATCGACACGGTGTCCCACACTGTTGGGGCCTGCTGCTGAGAGGCGTCGAACCACACCACGTGCTCATGGTGTCCGAGTGCGCGCACGGCGAGGGAGGCGTGGCCCGCCTCGGCCAGGCGCGAGTTGGTGACGGTCGTGGCGTCGGCGATGACGCGCAGCGTACCGCCGCCTCTGGTGGTGGTGACCGCGTAGGCGGCGTAGGCGGGGCCGTCCTCCGAGTCCTCCTGTGCGACCGGGAAGCAACCGATGACACCGGCCTCTTCACCGCCGGTATCACCGTTGATCTGCACTGAGCCGCGCGAGCCGGCCATGGATGCCGCTGCGGCCGCATCCGCATCAGGGCACTGGGGCGACAAAGTGGTGTCGTTAGACGCCGATCGGCCTGAGGTGGTCAGCTCATCCGGGTCGGTCAGACCGCTCAGGTCCTGATAAAGGGCGCCGACGACAACGATGTCGGCGCCTGTGCGGGCAAGGTCCTCGCGCTCGTGATCGCTCAGCTCTCCGGCATTGACCAGCGCTATGGTCGTGCTCGACCCTCCCGATTCTGCTGCATCGGCGGCCGCCTCGGATGAACGAACGGTCTCGACCGAGACGCCCTCGTCGCGCAGGAGCCGGGCGAGTGCCCGTGTTCCGTCCTGTCTGGGGTTGTCGATCGCGAATGGGTCATTGGAGGGCTTCGGACTGATCAGGGTACCGATGACCGTGACGATCAGGAGTGCTCCCAGCGCCAGGATGAAGGGGCGCCACTGTCGCAGCCTGGCGGTCAGGGGCTGGCCGACCACCTGGCCGCGGCCCGCGCCTCGTTCATTGCGGGAGTGCGCCGAGGCCGCCGGGGCAGTCGGGGCAGTCGGGGCCGTCATAACGGGCCTCCCCGCGACCGTGCCGGGTCTGATGCGAGTGCGTGCTCGGGAGTCAGTTGCGCGCGTTGGACTGCTTCGGCGAGCCGGCGCATCCAGGCATCCTGCTCCGAGGTGGAGACGACCTCGCCGTAGCGCACGGAGTCGAAGAGAGCACCGGCCCGGTGGAGCTCGTCGGCGTGTTTGATCACTGAGGCGGCGGCGATGGTCGCCGCCTCGTGGGCGGTCATCCCCGGATAGTCCTCAAGGGCGCCCCTCTCGTCCAAAGAGCGGATGATCGCTCGGAAGCGCTCGACGACCGCGGTGGCCCAGTCCCTCTGGGCGGCTGCTTCGTTCGCGGCCCTGGTCAGTGCGGTCGAGTCGCGGTCGTCATCGGCGAACAGACTGCGGTCCGTGCGGGCGCGCCGTACTCGGGTGATGCGCGCGAGCATGAGGACCAGAACGGTCACGAGGATGAGCGCCACGACGAGCACGATAAGAGTTGACAGCCAACCGGGCACGCCGGGAACGGCGCTACTGGGATCGAAGTGCTCGAGGAGCCATCGCCACAGCCGCGACCACAGGTCCTCCTGTACCTGATAATCCTGACGCGCCAGCTCGCGCTCGGCGGCCTCGCGCGCCTGGGAGGCATCGGGCGTGGCGGGGACGTCGGCGCCCGACGCCATGCCGCTCACGCCCTGTGGCGGAGAAGCGAGGCGAAGCGGAAGCGGCGAAGCGGTGGTCATGCTGCGCAATGCGGTGATTCGGGATCCGGCCGGTGTCAGACGCCGGCGGCCTGGCGCAGCTCGACGTCCAGGCCCTCCTTGCGCATGCGCAGGTCGATGTAGGTCAGCGCAGTGACGGCGGCGCTGAAAGGCAGGATCGCCGCTTGCAGGACGGAGTTGAGGAAGTTGGTCCCGGCCATGATGGCGGCGTATGCATCCGCGTTCTCCTGGGCGGCCGCTAGTCCGCCGGCCGCCCCCAGGATGGTTGAGACAATCCCGGTCAGGGCGGAGGTGATGAGCGCGGCGATCAGCAGGATGCCGACCACCCGCCAGAAGCTGCCCTTGGTCAGCTGCCATGACCGGCGCATACCCTCCCATACGCCCACGTTCTCCAGGATGAGAGCGGCGCTTGAGAAGCTCAGACGGATCGTGAAGTAGAAGGCGGCGATGGACATGAGGAGAGCGAGGATGAAGACGACCAGGAGGATGCCGATAAGGCTCGCGATCTCGGTGCCCGAGGGCGAGGAGGCGTTGAACCCCGAGAAGGTGGCGCCCACGAAGAAGACCAGCATGAGTGTGATCGTGGCGAAGGTGATCATTCCGATGAGCAGGGACTGGCCGATGAGCGGCCAGATACGAGAGCGGACCTTCTCCCAGAGCTCGCCCGGCGTGGCGACGCGTCCGAGTACAGCGCGCGAAACCGCCACGATGAGCAGGCCGGTCAGGATGATCGAGACCAGGGCCATCAGCAGGGAGAGCCCCACGCTCGGCAGAACCGTGGTGCTGGTGGCCCGGAAGAGGGCCGGCATGTTTTCTTCCAGCCGGTCTGAAGGCGCACTGTCGGAAGCCGGAAGCGCCTCCAGGGCGTAGAACTGGGTGCGCGCCGCTGCGAACATCACGAATGACGAGATGATCCCGAGGATGCTCATCACGATGAGCGAGGGCAGGAACATGGCGCGCGGATTGGCGCGCAGCGCATCGAAAGCCCCGCTGATGATCTCCATGACGCCCAGGGGCCTCAGCGGGATGATCCCCGGTTTGGGCGCGAGGGAGAAGGCTTGCGGAGCAAAGCCCGGCCCCGTCGTCCCGAAGGCGGAGGCCCGGCCGGCGTACTGGCCGGATCCATTCCGGTTCTCGACAGCCGGCGGAATCTCCGCCGATGCTTGCTCCGCACTATTGGCCGGGGGCTCGCCCTCCGACTTCTGGGAGTAGTCGGAGGGGGGTTGCCACGACTGCTCCTGAGGCTCGTCAGTCTCATTGGTCATGGTCCCACTGTGACACGTCGTCGAGGCGTTCTCCTCCGTCCCGAGGAGGATATGGCACCCCGAACGGGGAGGCGGCGCGGCGCCGGGGAGCGCGCAACGACCTGTGGGGACCCGCGGGAGTCTGCGCGAGTCTGAGGGAGTCGAGAGGCGGCGGGAGAAGGCCGTGAGACGATCACGGAGAACGCTCAGAGTTAATGCAGGGGACTAGGAGGAGTAACAAAGGGAACACGAAGTAGTTGCGAAGGCGGCACGAAGTTATCACGGAGTTGTCACGAGGGCGGCGTTTAGTTGAAATACTTGGGCGACACGTGCTCGACGCCTCGACGACAATGTCTCGTCGGGCTCGTCTTCATGTCAAGATACGTTCTATGAGCACCCGCATCCTGGTCGTCGATGACGACACGGCCCTGTCAGAGATGATCGGCATCATGCTCACAGCCGAAGGCTACGAACCTTCGTACTGCGCCGACGGGGCTACCACAATCGACGTCTTCCACAAATCCGATCCCGATCTTGTTCTCCTCGACCTCATGCTTCCCGGCGTCGATGGCGTGGAGATATGCCGACACATCCGCGAAGAGTCGGATGTCCCCGTCATCATGCTCACAGCGCGAACCGACACTCAGGATGTCGTCGCAGGGCTGGAGGCCGGGGCCGACGACTACGTCACCAAGCCCTTCAAGTCCAAGGAGCTGCTGGCCCGCGTGCGCACTCGGCTGCGCCGCACCTCCGACAACGGCGGCGCCGAGCATGTCCGCGCCGGCGATCTCGACATCGACGTCGCAGGACACCAGGTCCGCCGCGGAGACATCGAGATCGGCCTGACGCCCCTCGAATTCGACCTGCTGGTCACACTCGCGCGCACTCCCTGGAAGGTCTTCACCCGCGAGGAGCTCCTCGAACAGGTGTGGGGCTATCAGCACGCCGCTGACACCAGGCTTGTCAACGTGCACGTTCAGCGACTGCGCGCCAAGATCGAGCACGACCCCGAGCATCCGGCGATCGTGGTGACTGTCCGCGGCGTGGGCTACCGCGCTGGAGACCCCGCCTGATCCGGCCGCCCGCATTCGGCTCGTGACCTTCTCACGCCGGCCCGCTCGCGCGAGCTCCCCCGAAGCACCCCGCAAGGACCCGGGGGGCGGGCCGACGCCGGTGAGCAGCCCCGGTCTGCGCCGACGCGACGGCTTCATGCCGTCGCTGTCGGCCATCCGGCGCAGTCTGGCGACCCGGATGGCGATGTTCGCCATGGTCGGCGGCATCGTTCTCATCGTCATTATTCTGGTGGTCGTCACGGCCCGGATCCGCGATGACATCTTCGCGGACCGTCGTGACGTCATCCTCACCGATGCCCGTCTGCGGGTGGCCACCGTTCAGGCGGCCTTCGACACCTCCGGGGCGACGACGGCCGATCAAGTGGCCGCCGTCGCCCAGGCGCAGATCTCCTCGGTGGGCCAGTCCTTCGCCGGGGCGGGCGGCGTCGGCGTCGTCCTGAAGCGGAGCGGCACCGAGACGACGGCCAATGTCATCAATGACCTGACGACCGATTCCAAACTCGACCATCTGGTCACCGAGGATCTGACCACCGCCATCGCGGACAGCGCCAGCGAGCCCAGGCAGTACTGGAAGTCGATCAGCGTCGATTCCGGCAACGGGTCGAGTCCGGGGCTCATCGTCGGGCAGAGGGTCTCGCTGCCGCTGGCGGGCGAGTACGACCTGTTCCTGATCTACACCCTGGCCCCGGAGCAGAACGTGATCGAGCTGGCCTCCCGGGCCGTGGTGATTGCGGGATCGGGGTTCCTGCTCATGCTCATCCTGGGGATCTGGGCACTGACCTGGCGAGTCCTGATCCCCATCCGGCGCACCTCCCTGGCCTCCCAGCGGTTGGCCGGCGGCCGCCTGAGCGAGCGCCTGCCGGTCCATGGAGAGGACGAGATCGCCACGCTGTCGCGCTCCTTCAACGAGATGGCGGCCTCGCTGGAGGCCCAGATCGAGGCCTGGGAGAAACTGTCGAAGATCGAGAGGCTGTTCGTCTCCGATGTCTCCCACGAGCTGCGAACCCCTCTGGCCTCAATCCGCCTGGCCAGCGAGCAGATCTGGGAGGCCCGCGATGAGATCGAGGATCCTTTCGCGGCGCGCAGCCTCGAGATCCTCATGCGGGAGATCGATCGATTCGAATCCATGCTCACAGACCTGCTGGAGATCTCGCGCATCGACTCCGGGCGCGTGCAGCTGCGTGCCGAGGACGCCGATATCGCCGCACTGACCCTAGGGGTGCTGGACCTGGTCGCCGTGCACATCGAGGCCAAGGGCTCGCAGGTCGTGCTCGACGCGCCGCCCGAGCCGGTGATCGCCGAGGTCGACTCCACGCGCATCGAGCGGATTCTGCGCAATCTCATCGTCAATGCCATCGAGCACGCCGAGGGCTCTCGCATCGACGTCACCATCGCCAAGTCGGATGATGCGGTGGCCGTGCGGGTCCGCGATCACGGAATCGGCATGAGTCCCGATGTCGTCAAGCAGGTCTTCGACCGCTTCTACCGCGCGGATCCCTCCCGCAAGCGGACCCTGGGCGGGACGGGACTGGGGCTGTCGATCGCCCTGGAGGACGCCGCCCTGCACGGTGGCACGATCATCGCCTGGGGCTGGCCCCAGGAGGGTGCTTCCTTCCTCCTGACCCTGCCTCGTCATCTGGGCCCGGACGCAGGGCCCGGGAGCTTCACCGAGCCCGGGCCCCTCGGCGTCGTCCCGGATGACGCCCCCGCCGTCGCCCGTGTGGCCCTGCGCCGTGAGCCGGAGCCGAAACCCGCCACAGCGCCGGCACCCGTCGTGGCTCCGGCACCGGCGTCCCGCCGCGCCGCCGATCGAGCGCAGGAGGACCCGGCACTGGTTGAATCCGAGCTGCCGATCATGCCTCCCGTGCCCACGACCCGTTCCAGCACCTACCCCAGGGCCCGTACCCCCGAGGACGTCGACAGGCGGGCGGATCCAGGTGAGCCGCGATGAGGCACGACGAGAATGCTCGGGACGGGCGGGCGGCAGCCCGCGACGGCGCCCTCATCCGTGACAGTGACAGGCTCGACGGGCACCGTGCCCCTCATTCCCCCCGCAGCCCTCATGACGCCGTCGTGTCGCGACGCGCTGTGCTAGCGCTCTCCGCGCTGACCGCCGGCGGAGGGGCGGCTGCGCTCACCGCCTGCGCCGACCTGCCGACCAGCGGCGAGGTCACGTCCTCCGATGCGGTCTCCTCCCGCAGCGGGCAGCTCGTGCAGACGGCCGCTCGCCCGCGCGATGGCGCCGGGCCGGAGGAGATCGTCTCCGGGTTCCTGAGGGCCTGCGTCGCCGGGTTCTCCGACGACTTCGCCACCGCCCGTGTCTTCCTGCATCGGGTCGCCTCCGATGCCTGGGACCCCGCCGCCGTCGTCCGCGCCTACGCAGGGTCCACGGCGCCCGTGGTGGAGCGCGATGAGTCGGGGGCCGTCCGGGTCGCAGTGGAACTCGTCGGCTCCATCGACACGGCTGGGATCCTGACCTCCGGCGCATCCGCCGAGGCCGGCGGCACGAGCGGTTACACGGCCTCCTATTCCCTGGCCACCGATGGTCTGGGCCAGTGGCGGATCGTCGACCTGCCCTCCGGGGTACTGCTTCCGGCAGGGAGCCTGTCAACCAACTTCGTAGCCACGAGCCTGTACTTCCTGACCCCTGACCGCACTCGTTTCGTGCCCGACCTGCGGTGGCTGCCACGACAGGATCTGGCCGCCTCCGCAGTCGCGGCGCTGCTGGACGGGCCGACGGATTGGCTCGCGGCGGGGGCCTCGTCGGCGCTGTCCGGCGGCGTCGAACTGGCGGCCGACGGCGTCACGCTCGAGGGCGAGACGGCGACCGTGATCCTGGGCGGGGCCGCGACGAGTCTGAGCGAGCAGGATCGCTCTCTTGCGGTGGCGCAGCTGAACGCCACGCTGAGCCGCATCGAGGGCATCGCCTCGATCGTCGTCATGGCCGGACAGGAGCCGATGGGTGAGCCCGCTCCGCTCCAGGAGCCGGACGCCGATGTCGGTGCGGTCGTCGGTATGAACGGCGGCGCCGTTGTTCAGGGAACCAGCTCGACCCGCAAGACCCTGGCGACGGTCCAGGCTCTGGGCACCGCCCAGGCCCGCCACCCGGCACTCGGACCCGATGGGGCCGTTTACGTCCTCAATGCGTCGAGCCTGCTGCGCCTGCGGGCGGGGGAGGGGGCCGCCAGCGTCATCGCCTCGGTCGGGGAGGCCGATGCGGGTGCGGGAGGCCTGCTGCCCCCGGTGGTGGACCGCTACGGCTGGGTGTGGACTGCCGCCGATGGTGTGCTGACCTCCGTGGGCAGCCTGGGGCAGCGCGCGCAGCTGGGTGCGCGTTGGCTCGAGGGGCGCGAGGTGACGGCGGTGGATCTGGCCGCCGAGTCGGCCAGGGTCGCATTGCGCCACCGGAGCAAGGGCGACGGCGGTGACGAGCGCGTGAGTGTGGCGGCCGTCGTGCGCGCTGAGGACGGCACGCCCAGTGGGCTCGGAGAGCCGCTGCCGCTGCCGCTGGCCTCGGACTCGGGGGTCACGGGGTTGGCATGGTGCGATCCCGTCAGCGTGGTGGTGCTGGCACCCGGGGAGGCCGGTCAGGGGACCTTCGATGTCCGGTACGTGCAGGTCGGTGGGGTCAAGACGAGCGTCGCCGGTGCTCAGGGGGCGAAGGGGCTCGTCGCCGACCGCATCAGTGGGGCGGCGCTGCTGGCGGATGACCAGGGGCAGGTCTGGCAGCGCAAGGGCGCCACCTGGAGGGTGTTGACCACGGAGATCTCCGACCTGTCCTACCCCTTGCCCTGATTGCGCGCTCGTCGAGATCGGTCGATTTCCGGCTCGAGATCGGTCTGATTCCCCATCTTCCCCATCGAGATCGGCCGAAGTCGCTTGGGAACCGCTCCGCGTGAATCCGTCTGCGCAACAACGAGCAGACGACAACCAGACGAAGACCGGGGTCGGCTTGCGAGCCGACCCCGGTTGTGTCATGAGCGCTGCTGGGGAGCGCGATTACAGGACCTGGGCGTCCAGACGGATGACTCCATATGTCCAGCCGTGACGGTGGTAGACGGCGCACGGCTGCTTGGACGACCTCTCGATGAAGAGGTAGAAGGGGTGACCGACGAGCTCCATCTGGTAGAGCGCTTCATCGACCGTCATCGGTACGGCCTGGTGGAGCTTCTGACGAACGATGACGGGGGAGTCTCCCAACTGCGACTCGACGGCGACGCCCGGCTCGGTCGGAGCCGTTGGGGAGTCCTCGATCGGCGCGTCCCCGGTGTCGGGGACGACGATGGTCTCCTCGACGGGGCGGATCTCCTGATCCTTGGCGATCTCGACCGTGTAGCGGCGGTGATCCTTCTTGCGGTCGCGTGCGCGGCGCAGACGCTCGGTCAACTTGCCCATGGCGATGTCGAAGGCGGCGAAGCGGTCGGAGGAACTGGCCTCGGCCC
>ERZ773004.45-NODE-45-length-82587-cov-5.074383_pt1 | contig 82587 bp, 63 predicted proteins | sample MGYA00580667_ERZ773004 | MGnify/ENA primary metagenome ERZ773004 (study PRJEB29015, sample SAMEA2737963) | human oral metagenome | biome: human oral; feature: human-associated habitat; material: dental | place: China | collected 2123 ... | reverse complement strand
TCACCAATCATATGTATTTGACCCTTTTATGTTTTCACTGTTCCGTCCCAATTCGTTGAGGAGACAAGAATGATTATATTTTTCTATGTTTCTTGGATTAATGCACCATATACATACCTATTCATAGATTTATGATGGAGAGTTTTCTTATAATTATATTTGTATTTTTTAATATGAATTGTTATCTTTGCAAGTCTAATAATTAAAAATACTATTAAATGGAAAAATTGTCTGAAGAAAGAAGAGCCAGAATTGAGACGCAAATAGATCAAGAAAAGAAGGCGGTGTCATTTGATATGCGAGAATTAACAATAGAGATATATGTTAGTAAGTATCTTACAGATCTTGAAAAAGATGAGAATGAACTATATGTTCCTGATTATCAAAGGGAATTTGTTTGGGATGATAAGCATCAGTCTAGGTATATAGAGTCTTTACTTTTAGGCCTGCCAGTACCCTTTATCTTTGCAGCAGAAATTAAAGAAACTGGGAGATTAGAGATCGTAGATGGTTCGCAGCGTATTCGTACGATGGCTGCATATTTAAGCAATGAACTGAAATTGAGGTCATTAGAAAAATTAGATAAGCTGAATGGAACCTATTTTTCTCAATTGCCTTCTGCTAGGCAACGTTTGTTTAAAAACACAGCAATAAGGATGGTCGTACTGTCAGCAGATGCAACTGAAGATGTAAGAAAAGAAATGTTTGATAGAATTAATACTAGTAGTGTTCCTCTTTTGCCGATGGAAACTCGACGTGGAATTTATCGTGGAAAATTTATGGAATTTGTTACACGCTTAGCAAATAAACCTGAGTTTAAAGAACTTTGTCCATTAACTAAGTATATGGAGAATAGGCGAGAAGAAGAAGAGTTACTTTTAAGATTCTTTGCCTTTTCTGATTGTTATCCTTCTTATACGGCTGTTGAAAATAAAGGTGTTGCAAACTATCTCGATTCATACATAGAGAAAAAGAATGAACAATTTCTTGATAAAGAACAGAAAGATAAAGAGAAGGCTTTTGATTTGTTATGTAATTTTATTTCTAAGACATATCCCCAACAAGGGTTTGTGAAGAAGAAGAACGCAAAAGGAATATCAAAGCCGTATTTTGAAGCAATTGCAATTGGGGCTTATTTGGCATTGATGGAAAAACCTGACATGCAGTTCATAATCCCTGAAACATTAATTGTAGATAGGCATAACATCAATGAATTCTATAGGATGTTAGAAGGACGTTATCAAACGCATACAGCACAGAAAATCCAATCTAGAATTGAATATGTAAAAAAAGCATTCCTAAATGGAAACTCTAAATAACCAATACTCTGCACGGAAAGAAGATATTAATGCGTATTATGATATACTTGAATTTATTGATAGCATAGAAACATACAAGCATGACACGATTAAATGTTTGAACACAGAGCTGACCATTTGCATTAGTCCTAGTATGCAAAAATGTATGAGAGCATGTTGCGTTATTCTTCTGTACAATATCATAGAGTCAACAATTGTTCTCTGTATTCAGTCTTTATATGACGAGATTGAAGATCAAGGCTTGACCTACAAAGAACTGTCAGATGAACTTAAGTCTGTTTGGATAAAATCACAGTATCCTCATAATGTGGGGGTGAAAGGTGTGCATGTCAGAACTAGAAAAATTATGGATGAGATTGAATCATTGTCAATCAAATTTGGTAGTAATTTACATGGTGATATTTCTGGGAATCTAGATATGCGAAAGGTAAAAGATATTGCAATTACACTTGGAATTGATTTAGAATTACAATCATTATGTGACAAAGAAAAGATTGCAGATACCCTGTTGCGTATAAAAAACAGGAGAAATATTTTAGCTCATGGAGAAAGTGCATTTAGCAATATTGGGTCTCAACTCACATTAAATGAGCTACGAAAGTACAAAGACCATGTTTATATATTTTTAGAAAGAGTAATAGAGAAATTTGAAGAATTCATTAAAAACAAAAAACATCTCACAGGTAATCGCTCATAAAGGCCGAGAAGAATTTTGCCTGTGGAGGATTGTGTCGGAGTTTGTTGGTAGAATAGGAAAGGTAAAGAATAGAGTAGCAGAATCCTGCTTATTTTTCATTCTTTCTTAGTTTCTTCAACTTGCGTTTGGCCTCTGGAAGTTCGGGCCATAGTTCCAAAGCCTTTTCATAATTCCTGATGGCTGCTTGGGGCATGCCCTCCTTTTCAGACTCCTTGCCAAGCAATGTGTATTCGGCTGCTAGGCGTTTCAGCTGTTCTGCACGTTGCTTTTCCATAGCACGTGCCTCTTCCAACTGCTGTTTTAGCAGGTTGATTACGTTAAGTTTTTTGCGGATAAGCCTTTTGGCGGCGGGTTTCTCAATGTCGTATCGGCTGTGGATAGCCAGAAAGAAGTTGTCGATGGCCGCTTGCATGTCGCCCTTGTCGAAGGCGGTTATGGCGTCGTTATACTGTTTGTCGGCCTTGCTTTCCTGCAAAGCCGAGTTGATGATGTTGAGGTTGTTGTAATTGCGCGCGAAGTTGGTGACCTCCGTCCGTACGAAAATGTTTTCTCGGCGGATGGGTTCTTGCAGACTGATGCCTTGCAAAGAGGTGCAACGCGATAGGGCCACGTAAGTTTGTCCGCCAGCGAATACGCCGCCAGTGAAGTCTATCTTTACGTTGTTAAAGGTTAGGCCTTGGCTCTTGTGTACGGTGATGGCCCATGCCAAGCGGATAGGGAACTGCCGATAGCTACCGATTTCTTCTTCTTCAATCTTTTGTTCTTTCTCGTTAAAGGTATATCGCACGTTCGACCAAATCTCCCTTTCCACGTCAAAGTCGCGGCCGTCTTCGGTTCGCACGTATATAATGCCGTCTTGTTCGTCGCCAAACCCAATGATAGTCCCTAGCGTGCCGTTCACCCACCTGCGCTCTTTGTCGTTCTTGATGAACAGTACCTGTGCGCCGGTTTTCACTTCCAGTTCTATTGGCGTGGGCAAACTGCTCTCTGGGAACTCGCCCTCGATGTGCCCATAGAATATTGTTGGTTCGTCGGGTAGGGTGTTGAGCTGTTTCTCGTTGATGTAGTCGACGGTATCTCTACGCCCCGATAACGTGATGGATAAGCGTCCTTCTTCTGTTCCTATCTCGGCGTTAACTCGCGCATTAAGTAGTCGCAGGTCGCTATCAGAAACGTGCGAGGTGCGTATGTGGTCGAGTAGGGAAATGAATTGTGCATCCCTTTGCCTGTAAACTTTCCTCAGTTCTACTGCAATGAGTTGCATTTCTCTGAACACATGGGCATCGAAGAAGAAACAGGAGGGGTAGAACGGACGAAGTAATTGGCGTTCGTCTTCTTTTATTACGGGTTCGAGCTGATAGATGTCGCCTACCAAGAGTAACTGTTTTCCACCGAAAGGCTCGCGCATGTTGCGGTTGTAGATGCGCAGGACTTTGTCGATAAAGTCGATGATGTCTGCCCTAACCATCGATATCTCGTCGATAATGATGAGTTCTACCTCGCGTAAGAGTTTTGTTTTTTCGCCATTATATTTAAGCGTGTTGCGAATGTTGCGCGTGGAATAGCGTTTGTCGGTGGGCAGCAAGGGATGGAAAGGCAGTTTGAAAAAGCTGTGCAAGGTACTTCCGCCAGCGTTGATGGCAGCGATACCCGTTGGTGCTAGGATGATGTGTTTTTTCTTGATGGTAGCCGCGATGTGGCGCATAAACGTTGATTTACCCGTGCCCGCCTTTCCCGTTAGGAAGAGCGAGCGACGGGTAAACTGTATGATTTGGAGAGCCTTTTGCATCTCCCCGTTCTCTAAGTCTATTTGGTTGGGCGTATCGTTGTTCACGTTGTTTTGTCAAATCTGTCTTAGGATGGCTTAATCAAAGTCGGTCTGTGTTGACTTGTCTTTCACCGTATATGTGTACTAATTTGGTACTAAACGCGTTTGACACGGCGATCAGAATAGAAAATTGTAATGTGGCGGATGCCTGTTGGCGAAATCCGCCGCGCGTTGACTACTGGATGAGGTGTGCAATGGCGTGCAATATATCGTGGCGTGTTATAGCTCATCGAGATTTAGCGGCTGCTCGGTGGGGCGAGAACGCTTTTTCTCTTGACCTTGCTCGGAGGGGAGAAGGTCGCCTGGTGAAATTTCCCTGATGGGATTTCCATTGCCGTCGAGAATGATGATACCTTCTCCCCCCGTGCTATCGGTTTCTGTTGTGTCTTTTTTCGCTCGCGGATAATAACTGTCACACAGGTACATGTCGCGCGTTATGTCTGCATCTCGCGGTTTTCCAAACTTGCCATGATATTGTTTAAAAGCAGGGTCGCGGAACACCGACTGTAAGAAATATCCACAGATGGGCAGGGCCGTTCGGCTCCCTTGTCCTAGTGCACCAGTGCGGAAGTGTATGCTTCGGTATTCGCCGCCAACCCAAGCGCCAACCACCAGTTTAGGACTAACGCCCATGAACCATGCGTCGGAGTGGTTGTTGGATGTACCCGTCTTTCCTCCAAAGTCGGTATCGCGATAGTCGCCCACATATCCCCAAAGGCTTTGAGAGGTTCCGCCAGGCTCGCGCATGCCGCCCATCAGCAGCTGTTGTACAAGGAAGGCCGTTTTATAAGGCACGGCTTGTTCGGAAGTGGCTGGGCCAAGGAACACTTCTTTGCCGTCTTTGTCTTCTATTCGGGTAACAAGTACAGGTTCGTGGTGCATACCGTCGTTAGCAATGGTGCAGTAGGCGTTGGTTAGTTCGAGCAGGTTGACGTCGCTCGAGCCAAGAGCTAGCGAGGGTGCATCTTCTAACGGACTCTTAATGCCCATCTTCTCGGCAGTCTCGATAATGCGCTTGATGCCCATTTCTTGGCCAAGGCGCACAGCCACCGAGTTGATACTCTTAGCGAAAGCCGACTTTAACGGCATGGAGTCGCCAGAGAACGAACCGTTGGCATTAGAAGGTGTCCATGTTACCACCTCTTGTTTTTTCTTGTCGTACACCTGCATCGTGATGTATTCGTCGCGGCGTTTGTCGCAAGGCGTAAGGCCTTGGTTCATGGCCTCGGTATAAACAAAGAGTTTAAAGGTGGAACCAGGCTGGCGCATGGCCTTTACCTTGTCGTACTTCCACGCATCGAAGTTGATGTCGCCCACCCATGCTTTCACAGCACCCGTTTGTGGTTCCATTGCCACAAACGCGCAGTGCATGAAACGAACCATATAGCGGATGGAGTCCATCGTAGAGATATTCATCTCGATAGAGCCCTTGGCATAGTCGAAAAGTTTAACCTTATGGGGCTTATTGAGGTAATACGTGATGGAGTCGGGTTGGTTGGGGAATTTCTCCAACAGCCAATTATACACGGGTTGTTTGCGTGCGATGCCCTCGATGAAGTCGGGTATCACCCTTCCGCGCTCGTCAATCCACGGGTCGTTCTTTCCCCAATGGTTCTTGAAGTTCTGCTGAACCTGCCGCATTTGTTTGAGGGCAGCATCCTCTGCGTATTTTTGCATACGCGTATCGAGGGTGGTATAAATCTTCAAGCCGCTGGTGTAGAGGTCGTAACCGTTGGCTTCGCACCAGTCTTTGAGGTAGTCGGCCACTGCCTCCCTAAAATAATTGGCCTGTCCGTCGTAATTGGTCTCAACGTTGTATTTAAGGCTAAGAGGCGTTTGCGAGAGCGAATCGTACACGGCTTGGCTTAGATGGCCTCGCCTAACCATGTTGGCTAACACGGTGTTGCGCCTTTTCAGGCTATTGTCGGGATGCGTTATGGGGTTGTACGTGGTTGTGGCTTTGAGCATGCCCACAAGCGTAGCCGACTGCGTGGCCGTCAAGTCTTTGGGCGTGATGTTGAAATAGGTTTTGCAGGCCGTCTTAATGCCATACGCCGAGGAACCGAAGTCTACCGTGTTGGCATACATCGTGAGGATGGTGTTCTTGTCGTAGCTCAGCTCCAACTTCGTGGCGATGATCCATTCTTTGGTTTTCATGATGAGCATACGTATGCCGGGAATTTTACCAAGCAAGCCCGTAGAATATTCGGTGCGCACCCTAAAAAGGTTTTTGGCCAGCTGCTGGGTGATGGTAGATGCACCGCGGCCGTCGCCTTTGGTAACGGCATCCTTGGCGGCAGCGAACATTCCGATGGGGTCTACCCCCCAATGGCTGTAAAAACGCTCGTCTTCGGTGTCGATAAGCGTATTCCAAAACACGGGGTTAACGTCGCCGTAGGTTACAGGCGTGCGGTTTTCGTTGAAATATTTGCCGATGAGTTTTCCGTCGGCACTGTATATTTCAGAGGCTTGCGCAGTTATGGGGTTGTTGATGGTGGACCATCCCGGCGACTTGCCAAAGAGCCAAAGGAAGTTGATGTCTACCATACCCAGATAGACAAAGAAGGCAACAAACGCCGATGCAATGACCACGCCCGTTTTGAAATACCATTTGCGGCCTTTGTATAGGCCTTTATACCATTTCCAAAATGCCTTTAACTTAGTGGCGCACCATTTCGCGCCTTGCACGATTTTCTTTCGCATAATCAGTTGTTGGTTGGTTGAGAAGACAACGCCTTTGTCCTGTCGATTGTTTTCGGAGGCGCATCGGGCCTGTGTTCTTCTTATTGTTTGGCATAAGCCGCGCCGCTGTTCACATGCTCATGATGCAGGTGCAATGCGTGGTTTACCTGTTGCAAATTTACGTATTTAATCTGTTATCCCGACAAAACTGTCGATATAATTTGTAATTTCTTCTGTGTTGTCGGGATAAAACCACTTTATTTTAGGGTCTTTCTTAAACCATGTTAGTTGCTTGCGCATGTATCTGCGCGTGTTGGATTGTATTTGTCTTACGGCCTCTTCCAAGGGGATGATGCCGTCGAAATGGGCGAACAGTTCCTTATACCCCACGGTGTTGAGCGAATTAAGCCCCCGTAGGGGATAAACGCGGCGCGCCTCTTCTTCCAATCCATTGGCCATCATCTGCAACACGCGTTGGTTAATGCGATTGTACATCTCTTCGCGCGGACGGTTCAGGCCAATCTTAATGATGTTGAACGGACGTTGTTTGCGCTCTTTTTTTCGATACGAGGTGTATGTGTTGCCCGTCATTAGGCATATTTCAAGGGCGTGGCACACCCTTCTGGGATTTTGTTTGTCAACGAAATCGTAGTGTTCGGGGTCTAATTGTTTAAGCATCTCAACAAGGGCAGGTAGTCCTTGCTGTTCCAGAAGTTGCTTTACGTGTTGCCGTGTGTTGTCGTCTACGGTTGGAATGTCGTCTATTCCATAGCAAACAGCATCAATGTACATCATGCTGCCGCCCGTCATCAAGGCTACGTTGCCCTTGGCGAAAAGCTGGTTGAGCAAGGCAAGCGTATCCGTTTCAAAACACGATGCACTATAATACTCGTTGAGTTTGAGATGGCCAACGAAGTGGTGGATGGCCTGTTGTTGCTCTTCGGGAGTGGCGGCAGCAGTGCCAATGGGCAGTTGGGCAAACATCTGCCGCGAGTCGGCACTGATGATGTGCGCGGCATAACGCTTGGCAAGATGCAGGCAGAGTGCTGTTTTACCAACACCCGTAGGTCCAAGAACAACGATAAGTGTTTTCATATTACACCTTATTATATTTACAGGAGGATGATGAGATACTTGCTTGCAACAATTATCTCACCGTGACATGGAAACAACCTTGTTTCACTTCGTATTTAATATAGCAGCGTTCGTTTCGTCGCAAGTCGTTCAAAACCTCGCTCATTACCCACTTCAACGTGTCGTTTCTCACCTTTCGGCGCGCAGGACCATCGGGCGATTCCACCGTTTTGTATCTGTTGTAGGCAATGTCGAATGTTGTTCCGAACCTATGGCAGCTGTTTTCGGAGGCATTGCCGTTGTGTCCGCGTAGCTTTTTCACGTCGGCCTCACTGCGAAGAACACTCGTTACGATGAACTTATGCAGTGGAATACCCTTAATTTGCAGGCTATCGAAGAAGTTTCGGCCAATGTCGTTCAGCAGTACGGCCGCCCTTGGCACCAGGTAAGGCACGCTATTGTTCAGCTTGTCTACATGGTAATAAGGGCTGCTAGCCATATACACCAACTCAGCCTTTCGGTTTTCCGCCTCCTTTCGGTCGGCCACAGGCTTAACGCCATACTTCTGTGCCATCTCCAACTGCACGTCGTTAAGGTCGGGGAAGGCTTTGGAAAAGTTGGGAACACTCATAATGCAGTTCTTCACGGGTGTGCCGTCGGGCTTGAAAAACTTCAGTTTGGTTAGCTTTCCGTCTACGGGTTGTGCTGCTGCATGCGCGTTTCTTTCGGCATCTTTGCTGATGTCTTGCCCTTTCGTTTCGGTCTTCTTCTTTGCATCGGCAGGTTTGGCGATGGAAGGGAAAACCACCCGCACCACGGCCAATAAAACAACCGCCGCGGCGAAAGCCTTTAAAAACTGGTTCTTTGTCAATCTCATTGAAAAACGTTTAATTGCACCACAAAGATAGAAAAAAGTGTTGGGTTATGGAAAGCTTTTTGTAATTTTGCACTAATATTATATTTAGGAATTACGACATTGGTAGAGAAGCATATTGTACTTGAAGACATTGACCCCGTAATGTTTTATGGGGTGAACAACGGACATCTGCAAATGATTAAGTCGCTGTTCCCCAAATTGCGCATCGTAGCTCGTGATAATGTTATCCGCGTGTTGGGTGATGAGGAAGAGATGGCTGTTTTCGAAGAGAAGACCGAAGGCATAAGGAAATATATCCTTAAATACAACGCCATCAACGAAGAAGACATTCTCGACATCATTAAGGGTAAACGCACCAAGGCAGATGCCATTAAAGATGTTATTGTGTACAACATTACGGGCAAACCCATAAAGAGCAGGAGCGAAAACCAACAGCGGCTGGTAGACGCATACGAACACCACGACTTGGTTTTCGCCGTTGGACCAGCAGGAACTGGCAAAACCTACCTGAGCATAGCATTGGCTGTGAAGGCCTTGAAGGAGAAAACCGCCAAGAAGATAATCCTTAGCAGGCCCGCAGTAGAGGCTGGCGAGAAACTGGGATTTCTACCTGGCGACATGAAAGATAAGATAGACCCCTATCTGCAACCGCTGTACGATGCGCTGGAAGACATGATTCCGGCCGTAAAACTGCAAGACATGATGGAGAAACATGTGATACAGATCGCTCCGTTGGCCTTTATGCGCGGTAGAACGCTCACTGATGCCATCGTTATTTTAGACGAGGCGCAGAACACCACGATGACCCAAATAAAGATGTTTCTAACACGTATGGGCACAAACACCAAGATGATTGTGACGGGCGACCTAACCCAAATAGACTTGCCAAGGGAACAAAAGAGCGGTTTGAGGGTGGCATTAGACATCTTGTGCAATGTAAAGGGCATTGCGACGGTGCAGTTCGACCAAAAGGACATTGTGCGTCACAAGCTTGTTACACGCATCGTAAACGCCTACGAGGCATATTACGAAACAGAAAGAAATAAGGAGAAAGAATAGGATACATCAATAAAACAACGATAGAGATGAAAGCATTGACACAAACCAATTTCCACTTCGCTGGACAAAAGAGTGTGTATCACGGTAAAGTTAGAGATGTGTACGACATCGACGGCGACAAAATCGTGATGGTTGCAACCGACAGAATATCGGCTTTCGACGTTATTTTGCCCAAAGGCATTCCTTTTAAAGGGCAGGTCTTGAACCAAATAGCGGCCAAGTTTCTTGACCTTACGGCCGACATCTGCCCCAATTGGAAGTTGGCCACGCCCGACCCGATGGTGACCGTCGGTCTTAAATGCGAAGGTTTCCGTGTGGAGATGATCATTCGTTCAATACTTACAGGCTCGGCTTGGCGTGAATATAAGAACGGATGTAGGGAACTGTGCGGCGTGAAATTGCCCGACGGTATGAAAGAAAACGAGCGTTTCCCCGAACCTATCGTAACGCCAACGACGAAGGCCGACGAAGGTCACGACCTCAATATCTCGAAAGAAGAAATCATCGCACAGGGTCTTGTTAGTGCCGAAGACTATGCCGTGATGGAAGACTACACTAAGAAACTCTTCCGTCGTGGTCAAGAAATCGCTGCCAAACACGGCCTTATTCTCGTTGATACAAAGTACGAATTTGGCAAGCGCGACGGCAAAGTATACCTCATCGACGAAATACATACGCCCGATTCGAGCCGCTATTTCTACGCCGATGGTTACGAAGAAAAGCTGGCTAAGGGCGAACCGCAACGCCAGTTGTCGAAGGAATTTTTGCGCCAGTGGCTCATCGAACACAATTTCATGAACGAGCCTGGCCAAACCATGCCCGAAATAACCGACGAATACGCAGAAGAGGTGAGCAATCGCTATATCGAACTATACGAGCATATCACCGGCGAGACGTTCAATAAGGCAGCAGATGAGGCTGATTTGGCCGCTCGTATCGAGAAGAACGTAACGGAATATTTGGCGCAAGGCAAATAGAACGGTAAGCGGTAACCGGTTTTCATGTCAGCCCCAGTTGTCTTTATGGCGAGTAAAAGGGTGGCATGAAAGCGCAGTTTCGCTTTTCTCGTTCATGCCTTTGGTCTGAATATACGTTAAAAAAAACAGGATAACTGCAAGGTTGACTGTGTGGGCGAAGGCCCAACCAAGTTGCCTTCCGCGTTATCTATAACCCCTATTTAATGGCACATATCCTCCATGTATAAGCAAGAAGAGATAAAACCCTACGACGAACAAGGCGATAAGGGCGAGTTGGTTGAAAAGATGTTCGACAACATTGCCCCAACATACGATGTGTTGAACCACCGCCTTTCGTGGGACATAGATAAGCGTTGGCGACGTAAGGCCATCGGGCAACTAGTGCCGTTCAAGCCAAAACAGATGCTCGACATAGCCACAGGCACGGGCGATTTCGCTATCTTGGCCGCAAAGATGCTCAAGCCTAGCAGTCTTGTTGGGGCCGACATCTCGGAAGGAATGATGGAGATTGGGCGCAAGAAGGTGGAGAAGGCACAGCTGGGAGGCGTGGTGTCGTTTATGAAAGAAGACTGCATGAACCTCTCGTTCCCTGCTGAACGGTTTGATGCAGTGACCGCCGCGTTCGGCATCCGCAACTTTAAAGACCTTGACAAGTGTCTGGGCGAATTGCATCGCGTGTTGCGTAAGGGTGGACATTTAAGCATCGTGGAGCTTTCGGCTCCCAAACGTTTTCCCATGTCGTGGCTCTTTAAGATATATTCGCACACCGTACTGCCGCTTTATGCGCGCCTCGTATCCAAGGATAAGGGTGCCTATCGCTATCTCATCAGCACCGTCGAAGCCTTTCCGCAAGGCGAAACGATGGTCGGAATTCTCAAGAAAGCAGGTTTCGAAGAAGTTAAGTTTACGCGGCTAACATTCGGAATCTGCACCATGTACCTGGCAACCAAGTAACGAAGAGAGCTTTTTAGAAAAGGTCTAATAGTTACAAACAAAATGGTTTTAGGAATGATAGTAAAATAGATTGTTCTGTAAATACAGCTTAAGAGCAAAGAATTGCACCACTACAAGATGCTTGCACTAACGCTACAAAGGTGCTTGTACTGGCACTACAAGGTGCTTGTACTGATGCTACAAGATGCTTGTACTGGCACTACAAGGTGCTTGTACTGACACTACAAAGGTGTTTGTAGGCATACAACATGCTGCATTGGGCTGATGCGTTGTAAGCAAACTGCCGTTAAACGCGTTTATAGAACGTTTTCGTTAAGCCAAATGAACAATGTCGAGCTTGCTCGAACATTGTCATGGCGAGAAAACGCACTTTTCGAGGAACGAAAAAGAACCAAATCTTTTCCACTATACTTTCCTGTTTTTCAGGTATAAGGTAATAATTAGTAAAGGCAAGTTGAATACGAATATTCAGGAACATTATGGACAAATACGGACTGATAGGGTTTCCACTTGGGCATAGCTTCTCGATAAGCTACTTCAATGAGAAATTCCACAACGAGGGTATTGACGCCGAATACGAGAATTATGAAATTGCAAGCATAGACAGCTTGGCCGAAATACTCGACACAACGCCCAACTTGCGTGGGCTGAATGTCACCATACCCTATAAGGAAGAGGTGATAAAATACCTTGACGACTTATCGCCAGAGGCACGTTCCATCGGTGCGGTAAATGTCATTAGGGTGAGTCATAAGGGCTCTAAACCTTACCTAAAAGGCTTTAACAGCGACGTTATCGGCTTTACGCGCAGCATAGAGTCGATGCTCGAACCTGGCCATCAAAAGGCACTCATCCTTGGAACTGGCGGTGCGGCCAAGGCCATCGACTACGGATTGAAAAGCCTTGGCTTGGAAACGCGTTTCGTTAGCCGCACGGCACGCAAGGGCAACACCATCACTTATGACGATGTAACACCCCAAGTGATTGCCGAGTACAACGTAATCGTTAACTGTACGCCGCTGGGCATGTATCCGCGAACCGACGAATGCCCCAAGCTGCCATACGAAGCGATGGACCAACACACGCTGCTATACGATTTAATATATAATCCCGACGAAACCCTGTTTATGAAAAAGGGTGGTGAACGGGGCGCAATTACCAAGAACGGACTTGAAATGCTGTTGCTCCAGGCCTTTGCCAGCTGGGAGTTTTGGCACGGAAGAGAATAGCGCAAAAGGCTTTTGCCGAGAGGTTGCTATACGTGAACACAGGGCCGAGCAGCAAGTCATCCCACTTTATTTAACAACACTTTTCACCCAAATAAACTCAAACAGATGAACAACCGTTACATGATGCGTGGCGTTAGTGCCGCAAAAGAAGATGTGCATAACGCCATTAAGAACATCGATAAGGGCGTTTTTCCGCAAGCTTTCTGCAAAATCATTCCCGACATATTAGGTGGCGACGATGCGTATTGTAACATCATGCACGCCGACGGGGCCGGTACGAAGTCGTCGTTGGCTTACGCTTACTGGAAAGAGACCGGCGACTTAAACGTATGGCGAGGCATTGCCCAAGACGCGGTGGTGATGAACACCGACGACTTGCTATGCGTGGGAGCGGTTGACAACATCTTGGTGTCGAGCACCATCGGGCGTAACAAGATGCTTGTTCCTGGCGAAGTGATTTCGGCCATCATCAACGGCACCGACGAATTGTTGGCCGAACTGAGAGAAATGGGTGTGGGTATTTATGCCACGGGTGGCGAAACGGCCGACGTGGGCGACCTTGTGCGCACCATCATTGTTGACTCTACCGTTACCTGCCGAATGAAACGGAGCGACGTTATCGACAATGCTAACATTCGTCCAGGCGATGTAATCGTGGGATTATCTTCGTGCGGACAGGCCACATACGAGAAAACGTACAATGGCGGAATGGGAAGTAACGGGCTGACAAGTGCACGCCACGACGTGTTTGCCAAGTATCTGGCCGAGAAATATCCCGAAACTTTCGACCATGCTGTGCCCAACGAGCTTGTTTATAGTGGCACAAAGCGATTGACGGATGCCATCGAAGGCTTGGGCGTTGATGCTGGTCAGCTGGTGTTGTCGCCCACCCGAACCTACGCTCCCGTAATTCGCAAGGTGCTAGATGAAATGCGCAACCATGTTCATGGCATGGTACATTGCACGGGTGGCGCACAAACAAAAGTGCTACACTTCGTTAGCGACGATTGCCGAGTGATAAAAGACAACATGTTTGACGTGCCGCCGCTGTTCAAACTCATTCAGTCGGAAAGCGGAACAGATTGGAAAGAAATGTATAAGGTGTTCAATATGGGACACCGAATGGAGATATATGTGCGCCCCGAACATGCCGAACGCATCATGGCCATTAGCAAGAGTTTCAACATCGAGGCGCAAGTGGTGGGACGTGTTGAAGAAGGAAAGAAGTCGCTTACCATCCGTTCGGAGTTTGGCGAATACCTCTACGACTAACATTCCTATATATAATGAACAATTTTTTTTAGTTTGCGGCTTATTCGGTTTGTGTGTTTTCCTGTCTTAGAACTTTCTGCAATTGGGATGTTCGTTCGCTTTTGTTTGAGGCAACATGCGATAAAAACAAATAAACTCAATAACTCACGAACTTAAAAGGCTTAACTATAATGAGATTATGTCAGAACAAAACAGCATATTAACAAAGTTAGACGGATTGGAAAGCCGTTACGAGGAGGTGTCAACGCTGATTACCGACCCTGCCGTTATCGCCGACCAAGAACGTTATGTGAAGTTGACCAGGGAATATAAAGACCTTGGCGACATTATGAATGCACGCAAGCGTTATGTGGCTTGCCTTAATTCCATTGCCGAGGCCAAAGACATTTTGGCCAACGAAAGCGATGCCGAGATGAAAGAGATGGCGCGCGAAGAACTTTCTGCCAACGAAACGGAGCGTCCGAAGTTGGAAGAGGAGATTAAATTACTGCTTGTACCCAAAGATCCAGAAGACGCCAAGAACGTCCAAATGGAGATAAGGGCTGGTACAGGCGGCGATGAGGCCGCGCTTTTCGCAGGCGACCTCTTTGGCATGTACAAACGCTTTTGCGACTCCAAAGGGTGGAACCTCTCTGTTACCGCATCGAGCGAAGGAGCTGTTGGCGGCTTTAAGGAGATAGACTTTGCCGTGAGTGGCGACAATGTGTATGGCGTATTGAAATACGAATCGGGTGTACATCGCGTGCAACGTGTTCCTGCCACCGAAACGCAAGGCCGTATGCACACGTCGGCCGCAACGGTAGCCGTGTTGCCCGAAGCCGATAAGTTCGAGGTGAACATCAACGAAGGCGACATCAAGTGGGACACGTTCAGAAGTTCTGGTGCCGGTGGGCAGAACGTTAACAAGGTAGAGTCGGGAGTACGTTTGCGCTACCCGTGGAAGAACCCCAATACGGGCGAGACCGAAGAAATACTCATCGAGTGTACCGAAACGCGCGACCAACCCAAGAACAAAGAGCGTGCCCTGTCGCGACTACGTACCTTTATATACGACCGCGAACACCAAAAGTATGTCGACGATATTGCTAATCGCCGCAAGAGCTTGGTGTCTACGGGCGACCGTTCGGCAAAAATCAGAACCTATAATTATCCCCAAGGCCGCGTAACCGACCACCGTATTGGCTACACCACGCACGACCTTCAAGGTTTTATTGCCGGAGATATTCAGGCTATGATAGATGCCTTGTCGGTTGCCGAGAACACGGAGCGAATGAAAGAGGCCGAATTGTAACCACCCATTCACATCATTTTCTTATGACAAGAGAAGAATTAATTAAGCAGATACACGCCAAGCAGTCGTTCCTTTGTGTAGGTCTAGACACCGACATCAAGAAAATACCGCAACACTTGTTGCAGGCAGACGACCCCATCTTCGAGTTTAACAAGGCCATTATCGATGCCACTGCGCCCTATTGCGTGGCCTATAAGCCCAACCTTGCCTTTTACGAATCGTTAGGCGTAAAGGGATTGCTGGCTTTCGAACGTACCGTGACCTATCTCAACGAGAACTATCCCGAACAGTTTGTCATTGCCGATGCCAAGCGCGGCGACATTGGCAACACTTCGCAGATGTATGCCCGCACCTTCTTTGAAACCTACAATCTCGATGCACTTACTGTTGCTCCATACATGGGCGAAGACAGTGTGACGCCCTTCTTGGCCTACGAAGGCAAGTGGGTGATATTGTTGGCACTCACCAGCAACAAGGGTTCGCACGACTTCCAACTCACGGAAGATGCCCAAGGCGTGCGCCTTTTCGAACATGTGCTTACCAAGTCGCAAGCGTGGGGTAACGCAGATAACATGATGTACGTGGTAGGCGCAACACAAGGCGAGGCATTTAAGGACATTCGTCGCCACGCGCCAAACCATTTCCTGCTCGTTCCTGGCATCGGCGCACAAGGTGGAAGTCTTCACGATGTGTGTCAATATGGTATGAACAAGGATTGCGGCTTGTTGGTAAACAGTTCGCGCAGCATTATCTATGCAAGCAACGGAGCCGACTTTGCACAAGTGGCTGCCGAGAAAGCACGCGAGGTTCAAGAAGAGATGGCACGCGAATTGAAGGCCATCTTGCCCACGTTCTAAATCGCATCGCCCACCGAACAGTAGTAAATGAGTGAAATAAAGATCATCAACGACCCCGTTTTTGGGTTCATCAAGATACCGCGCGGATTAATCCTCGACGTTATTTGCCATCCCTTGATGCAGCGCCTTACGCGCATTCGTCAGCTAGGTATGGCCTCTGTGGTCTATCCAGGTGCGCAACACACGCGTTTTTTGCATTCCATTGGAGCGTTCCATTTGGTTAGCGAGGCCGTTTTGTCGCTCCAACAAAAGGGCGTATTCATCTTCGATAGCGAGGTAGAGGCCGTGCAGATAGCCATTCTTCTTCACGACATTGGGCATGGCCCATTCTCGCATGTGCTCGAAAATTCGCTCATATCGGGCATTTCGCATGAAGACATCTCGTTACAGATGATGGAGAAGATGAACCGTGAGATGGGTGGAGCCCTTACGTTGGCCATCAAAATCTTCAAAAACGAATACCCCAAGCGGTTCCTTCATCAGCTCATCAGCAGTCAGCTAGACATGGATAGGCTCGACTATCTTCGTCGCGACAGTTTTTTTACGGGTGTAACAGAAGGCAATATCGGTTCGGCACGCATCATCAAGATGCTCGATGTAGAGAACGATGCACTGGTGGTAGATCAAAAAGGCATCTATTCCATCGAGAACTATCTTATTTCGCGTAGACTGATGTATTGGCAAGTATACCTGCATAAAACGGCAGTAGGCTGTGAGGCCATTTTGGTTAACCTCCTTAAACGCGCCAAGTATCTAGTTCGTAATGGCCATTCGCTGTTTGCTACGCCTGCCTTGGCCTACTTCTTGGCCAACGATGTTGACCGCGACTTTTTCACAACGCATGCCGAGGCCTTGCAAAACTATTGTTCGTTAGACGACAATGACATTTGGAGTAGCGTAAAGGTGTGGATGAACGATGCCGACCCCGTGTTGTCCATCTTGGCAAACGACCTCGTAAACAGAAAACTCTTCAAAGTAGAGGTGTTCGACGAACCCATTCCCGAAGGCGTAATTGAAGAACGATTGGCTGCCATCTGCAGGCACACAGGGCTTTCGACAAGCGATGCAACCTACCTGATGAGCGCAAACACAGTGAACAAAAACATGTATAACATGGAAGACGACCACATCACCATCAAGTGTAAAGACGGCACGTGTAAAGACATCTCGCAGGCCTCAGAACTCTTCGATGTGACACGCCTTTCCATGAAAAACAGCAAATATTACCTTTGTTATCAAAGATTTTGAATAATAATTGCTATATTTGCAGAATTATTCAACAGTACTGAAACCAATGGAATTTACAGCAAAGCAAATTGCACAAGTAGTCGATGGTGAAATCGTTGGAGATGAGAACGCTGCCGTTCACTCCTTTGCAAAGATTGAGGAGGGACGGCCAGGAGCTATTTCGTTTCTTTCAAACCCGAAATATACACATTATATATATGAGACAGAGGCTAGCGTGGTGCTTGTAAACAAAGACACCAAGCTGGAGAAACCTGTTAAAACCACGCTCATCAAGGTGGATAACGCCTACGAGTGTGTGGCCAAGCTATTACAGATGTACGAGGCAGCCAAGCCAAAGAAAACGGGTATCGACCCCTTGGCTTTCGTTTCGCCCGACGCCACAGTTGGCGAGAACTGTTATGTAGGCCCCTTTGCCTATGTTGGCAGTGGCGTTGTAGTAGGCAACGGCACACAAGTATATCCCCATGCCACACTCTGCGACAACGTGCGAGTGGGCAGCGATTGCATTATTTACCCCCAAGTGTGCCTTTACCACGATGTAGTGGTGGGCAATAGGGTAATCCTGCATTCGGGTTGTGTTATCGGTGCCGATGGTTTTGGGTTCGCCCCATCTGCCAATGGGTACGACAAGATACCCCAAATTGGTACAGTAACAATTGAAGACGATGTGGAAATAGGTGCCAACACCTGCGTAGACCGCTCTACAATGGGCAGCACTTACATACGTAAAGGTGTGAAACTAGACAACCTTGTGCAAATTGCACACAACACCGACATCGGCGAAAACACCGTTATGTCTGCCCAAGTGGGCGTGGCTGGCTCCACCAAGGTGGGCCAATGGTGCATGTTTGGCGGTCAGGTCGGCGTTTCCGGCCATATCAAAATCGGCAACAAAGTGTTCTTAGGGGCGCAATCGGGCGTGCCAGGGAACCTCAAAGATGGCCAGCAACTTATTGGAACGCCGCCTATGGAGCTCAAGCCTTACTTCAAGTCGCACGCCATTTTCAAGCGTTTGCCCGACATGTATAAACAGCTGAATGAGCTACAAAAGGAAATTGACGAATTAAAAAAGCAAATAAAACCATAACGCAATGTTAAAACAGACAACATTGAAAGGCAGCTTTTCCTTGTATGGCAAAGGCTTGCATACTGGATTGAGCCTCACGGTAACCTTCAATCCTGCACCCGAAAACACAGGCTATAAGATACAACGAATTGATTTGGAAGGTCAGCCCATCATCGATGCGTTGGCCGAACGGGTGGTAGACACGCAACGCGGCACTGTACTTGCCAATGGCGATGTACGCGTTTCCACCGTAGAACATGGCCTTTCGGCACTCTACGCTATGGGTATCGACAACTGTCTCATACAAGTTAACGGTCCTGAATTCCCCATTCTCGATGGTTCGGCCATCATGTATGTGGAACAAATTAAGCGTGTGGGCATCGAAGAACAAAGCGTTCCCAAAGATTACTACATCATTCGACATAAGATTGAGGTGAAAGACGAGGCCACGGGTTCGTGCATCACCATCCTTCCCGACGACCAATTTAGCGTAACGGCGATGTGTTCTTTCGATTCGAAGTTCATCAATAGCCAGTTCGCAACCCTCGATTCGCTCGACAATTTTGAAACCGAGATAGCACCTGCACGCACATTTGTGTTTGTGCGCGACATCGAACCGCTGCTTAAAGCCAACCTCATCAAGGGTGGCGACATGGACAATGCCATCGTTATTTACGAAAAAATAATCGACCAAGAGCAACTAGACCAGCTTGCCGACTTACTGAAAGTTCCTCGTTTGGATGCCAGCAAGCAGGGATATATACAGCATAAACCCTTGGTTTGGGAGAACGAGTGCACGCGCCACAAGCTGCTCGACATCATTGGCGACATGGCACTACTGGGTAAACCCATCAAGGGCCGCATCATTGCCACCCGTCCAGGCCACACCATCAACAACATGTTTGCACGCCATCTGCGTAAAGACATTCGCAAGCACGAGGTACAGGCACCCATTTACGACCCCAACGAAGAGCCTGTGATGGACAATAAGCGCATACGCGAATTGCTTCCTCATCGCTATCCCATGCAGTTGATAGACAAAATCATATCGCTAGGCCCAACAAGCATCGTTGGCGTGAAGAACGTAACGAGCAACGAGCCTTTCTTTGTGGGGCATTTCCCCCAAGAACCAGTAATGCCTGGCGTGTTGCAAGTGGAGGCTATGGCGCAGTGTGGCGGCCTTTTGGTACTTAACCAACTAGAAGAGCCCGAACGCTGGTCTACCTATTTCATGAAAATCGACGAGGTGAAGTTCCGCCAAAAGGTTGTTCCCGGAGACACATTGTTGTTCCGTGTAGAGCTACTTCACCCCGTAAGACATGGTGTTAGTTCGATGAAAGGCTACATGTTTGTGGGCGACCAGGTGGTTTCGGAGGCTACATTCACCGCACAAATCGTTAAAAACAAGTAAAAGACACGCACTGAAGCTATGAACCAAATAAGTCCTTTGGCCTTTGTGCATCCCGAAGCAAAGCTTGGGAACGACAACATTATCGGCCCATTTTGTTACATAGACCGTAACACGGTTATTGGCGACGGAAACAACTTTCAGAACAGTGTGACCATCAATTACGGTGCTCGCATTGGCAATGGAAACGAAATATTGGCTGGCGCAAGCATCTCTACCAAGCCACAAGATTTGAAATTTGTTGGCGAAGACACGCTATGCGAGATTGGCGACAACAATAGTATTCGAGAAAACGTTACCATTTCGCGCGGTACGGCCTCTAAGGGCGTAACGATAGTTGGTAGCAACAACTTGCTGATGGAGAACATGCACATCGCCCACGACTGTGTTATCGGTTCAAATGTCATTATCGGCAACTCCACTAAGTTTGCTGGCGAGGTGATTGTCGACGATTTTGCCATTGTTAGTGCAGCAGTGTTGTGCCATCAGTTCTGTCGCATCGGTGGTTACGTGATGGTACAGGGCGGCAGTCGTTTCAGTCAAGACATTCCCCCTTACGTCATTGTTGGTAAAGACCCCGTGCGCTTTGCTGGCATCAACCTAGTGGGCCTGCGCAGGCGCGGTTTCTCAAACGAACTGATTGACCTTATCCATAATGCCTACCGTCTGCTTTATTCGAAAGGCTTGATGGCCGAAGGCATACAAGAAATACGCAACAACCTGCAAGTAACAAAGGAGATACAATACATCATCGACTTTGTTGAAAGTTCAAAACGCGGCATTGTTCGTTAAGTAGCAGATGCAGCAACAGACATCAGGACTCGCAAGTGCCAACGCGCTTGCGAGTTTTTTGCATGTTTTTTCTAGTACAAGGCAGTATTGTTTCTCATGAAATTAGTATTATCTCGGCACACATTCGTGCTGTTGCCCATTCGCACCTGCTAAGGTTAAAATCGTTTTTTTGTCTAATTTTTAGTACTGGAATTAACATTTTTAGTGCCTTTTTTGTGCACCAACCGCCAATCTTGCCGCAAAAAATCGATTCTCGCGAAGGTTTGCATTGATGCAAAATAGGGTTGGCATGTGCATGCGGCAGGATGAATATTTATTAGAAAAGGCTGCTATTTGCACCTGTTTCGAGGCTATTTGCACCTGTTTCGAGGTTATTTGTAGCAAAATAGAGTGCATTTTGCAGCAAAATGCAGTGCGTTTTAGTGCTAAATGCAGTGCGTTTTGGTGCTAAACGCAAGGTGTTTTGGTGCAAAACGCAGTGCAAAATGGTGCTAAATGCAAGGCGATAAAGCATAAATATACACTGCAATGGTATAAACACAGGCTGTTTTAACCAGTAAACACATGGCCGAAAAGGGCAAAATTGCCATTAAAAAGTAGGTTTTAGGGGCTAAAAGTGTGTATTTTGGGGTTGAGAAAATACGAGCTTGCAAGCAAACTAGAAAGGCTAAAGGGTACAAAATGCAGGTTCTGTACTTAAAATTGGACAAAATATAAGACGTAAAAAGCTAGATAGGATGACGATTTACTTGCTTTTTAGCTTATTTCTTCGCTAGAACGGAGTGAAGATTAGAGTGAGTTTGTAAAATAAAAGCAACTTTTTTTGTGCTTTTGTTTTGTGGAGTAGAGTAGTGATGGTTTATAAGTTGATGAATTGTTGAATTTATAAGTTGGTGAGTTTATAAGTTGGTAGGTTGTTGAGTTGATAGTTTGATGAGTTTACATATACGGGTGTGTTTGTTTTTTGTTTGTTTAAAAGCCATTGAGTTGGTTTGTTCTGTACTTCGTACATGAGCGGAGTGTTTATCTTGGTTTGGCATCACAAAGAAAACAAACAACACCCAAGTAATAGAGACATTAAAAGTGAAGACGGCCTTATTATATATTTTGCGGGGTTGATGTAGCAAAGCAAGATGGGGTAGAAGACTAATAAAAAAACGTTCCTTTCTGTGATAGAAAGGAACGTTTTTCTAGAAGCAGGGTGGCTAGTCGGATTCGAACCGACGACATTCAGAACCACAATCTGACGCTCTAACCTGCTGAACTATAGCCACCATGTTTGACCTCATTTCTGAAATCGATTGCAAAGGTATAGATATTTTTTGGATATACCAAATGTTAACGGCGTTTTTTGATGTTGTCTGCTTAATTTTGGCAAATTCAATGGTTAATATTACCTTCCTCTTACATGGGGTATGGAAAACAGCCAGACAAACAACTAAGTTTTAGAACCGAAGTACAGGCAAAGCATGCCTAACAGAACAAGCAACAAATCAAATGCTTTGCGTTTGAGGTTTTTCTCTTGAAAGACGAGTGCACCAAACATAAACGATACCAAAACGCTGCCTCTTCTTACCATCGACACGATGGAAATCATAGCTTGTGGCTGGCTAAGAGCGTAATAGTAAGCAAAATCGGCTGCACAGAGAAATAGACTTATCAGCATGATAGCCCACCTCCATTGAAAAGGTTGGGTTGTTTTGCGCTTGGGGTACCATAGAACGAGCAACACAATGCCCATCATACCGCATTGGTACAGGTTGTACCAGCTTTGCACAACCATCTTGTCTAGCCCCAATCCGCCTTGTGCTGTTGGAGTCATCAGGTATTTATCGTATAGTCCGCTGCATGCACCTAGTATGGCGGCCAGTGCAATGGCGTATATCCACTTGTTGTGTTTGAAGTCGATACCTTCTCTTTTTCCGCTCCTACTTAAAAGGAAAAACGAGCAAATGGCCAGTGCAACGCCCAACCATTGCAGCAGGTTGAGTTGCTCGCCATAAACAAGCATTGCCCCAACGAGTACCAGTATGGGGCGTGTGGCATTTATCGGACCAACAATTGTTAGCGGAAGGTGTTTCATGCCCACGTATCCAAATATCCACGAAGACAGCACCAGCATGCTTTTGAAGAAGATGTAGCCATGTGTAGACAAGTTGGTGGCCGACACGTAGAACATGTTGACAGGTGAAAGCCAGCCGAAACGACTGCCCACGATGAAGGGAATGAAGATGAGCGATGAGAAGAAGGTGTTGAGAAACAACACGGGGATAATGGCGTTGCCTTTTAACGACAGTTTCTTAAAGACATCGTAGAAACCTAGAAGACTGGCCGAAAGGAAGGCTAAGAGTAACCAAAGCATGTGGATTTGTTATGTTGTGAAGGGGTTATTGGGTTTCTGGACTCGTTGTTTTTAATGTCTTAGGGGTTGGCGAACTGATGAACTAGTTGTTTCATGAGTTTATAAACTCACGAACAAATAAGCCGTGAGTTGAATAACTTATGGACTTATAAACTCATGAACAAACAAGCCGTGCATCTAATACCTTATAGACTTATAAACTCACGAACTCAAAAACTTAAATTAATATTGCACGTCTTCGAGAAAGAGGGCATGGCCAGGAACCGACTCACCTGCTTGTTGTCGCGACTTAGAATGTAGTATATCAACGAACTGTTCGAGGGTGATTCTATGCCAACCCACGTCTAAAAGAGTTCCAACAATGGCGCGAACCATGTTGCGGAGAAACCTGTTTGCCGATATACGTAAATGCCATTTGGTGTCGGAAAGCTTTATCCAACGGGCCTCGTAGACCTCGCAGAGCGTAGTTTTTGCATCCGAATGGCTCTTGCAAAAAGCTCCAAAATCTTTGTGCGACAATAGTATTTCGGCGGCCTCGTTCATCAATTGGAAGTCGGGTGCTTGGTGTAAGGCATACGAGTAGGCGCGGCAGAAAGGGTCGCGGTCTAGATGTATGTAATAATGATAGGTGCGTTTGGTGGCACTGAACCGTGCGTGCATGTCGGCATCTACGGCTTTTATGGCGTTAATGGTGATGTCGAAGGGCAGTACACGGTTGAGTTTGTAGGTGAGTTGCACTGCATCTATGGGGTTGTCTACATCGAAATGTGCAACCATGGTGCGTGCATGAACACCTGTATCGGTACGTCCTGCACCAACAAGTTCAACGGGATGTCTGAGCAGGAGCGACATGGCACGCTGCATTTCCGCTTGAACTGAATTGGCATTAGGCTGAATTTGCCAGCCATGATAGGCTGTTCCGTCGTACGAAAAGTATATGAAGTATCTTTGTTTCATCCTTACAAAGGTACAAAATATAATGGTTATAGCTGTTGTATAAGTCGCCTAATTCGGAACCATTTGCGCGCAAAAAGGGCTAAGGCGTAGAGGGATGCGATGAAAATGTAGGCCAAATAGGTTTGGATGAGGTTGAATTGAAGTCTGTCGAGCGTGGAGTGGGGGAGCGCGGATATGCCATTGACCAAGGTTTGCACAGCTGTGGCTAGCCATTGCATGGCATCTAACACTAAATTATGGAGTAATGGCGCGCCTTGAACAAGGAAAGAGGCAAGGGTGGCATAAAGCAAGAGGGTTATGAGTGGAAGTATAAGCAGGTTGGAAAGTAGGAAATAGCATGAGAAACGCCCAAAATAATAGGCTATAATGGGCATTGTGCCCACTTGTGCTGCCACAGAAACGCAGACGATAGCCCAAACGGGGCGGAGCAAATTGGCCCAACGCGTTGTGGGTTGGTAGAGTGAGAATAGCGGTGGATAAAGGACAATGATGGACAACACGGCTATGAATGAAAGCTGGAAACTGACATCCCAAAGCGTGGAAGGGTTGGCAATGAGCATCACGATGCAGGCAAAAGCCAGCGAATTGGCAGAAAAGCGGTCGCGATGGAGCAACGAAACGAAGGCGTAGAGGGTGAGCATGAGGGCAGAACGGACGGCTCCGGGTGGCAATCCTACTAGGAAAACATAGCCCCAAAGGGTGATGGTGATGGTGGTTTGGGCGATGAACTCGGCCCAATCGCGGCGCACCACGCGATAGAGAATGGTGGTGAAGAGCGCCGAAAGCACGCTGTAAATGATGCCGAGATGCAGGCCAGACAGTGCCAGTATATGCGAAACGCCTGCCTTATTGTATGATTCGCGTTGTGTGGGGGTGAGGTTCGACTTGTCGCCGAGGGCAATGGAGGCTACCAAAGCTTGGTTGTCGGTGCTTAACCTTTGTTGCCATGCGCTGTCGAGCAGGCTTTGGCGCACTTTTAATAAGCGCAAACGTATTTTATCTACTGTGGAAATTTTGTGTATTTCGTCGTTGGTTAGTTGGGTGTTCTGCCAATCGGCAAAGTAAACAAAGGTTGTTGCGTAGATTTGGTGGGCTTGCATCCAGCGCGCAAAGTTGAACTTTGAGGATGAAAAGAGGTCAGATTCGTTGTTGAAAACCGATTGAACGGCGATTGTTGAACCAGTGGTAAGGCTCTGCCAACGATTGGTAAGCGTGTCTTTTAGGATGGATGCACGAACGAGAAAGGGCGTATGACCATCGGTTTTTTCTGCTAGGTTTATCACCAAGAGGTTGCATTTTAACACCTTTCCGTGGGCTGTGGGGGTGTCGGTAACGATGGCTTTGTATGTAATGGCTTGGTTGAGGGGTATTGATTGCCTATCGTTTATTTGCAAAGACATGAGCCATGTGCCAAGAAAAACAGTGGAAACGAGGATGGCCATGCTAGACAAGTGCGCGTGACGGATGGCAAGAACAGCAATGGCTGCTGTGCCAAGCAGCAGCGAAACGCTGGTTGTGGGGTTGGAGAAAAAAGGAATGGCGTCGGCCAACACTATCCCAAAGATGAGCATCAGTGCGATGCGCACCAACGGGTAGAGTTGGATGACGCCATTGGGACGTGTCATATCACGCCTGTGTTAGAACGAATAGGAGAAACCTATTGATACAAACTCGCGCATTTGCAGGTAGCCGTGTTTCTCGTCGCGTGTTCCTCCATCGTCGAAACGAGGATAAACGAAGAGCTTTGAGCTAATGAATTTGTTGAATTGGAAGGTGAAGGTGTTTTCCCATTCCACTTCTGCCCTGCTGTAAGTTGTATATCCGTAGAGGCGTGTTTGCCAGCTGATGGGTTCGGCAATCTTCCACATCAGGTCAACGGTAAATTCAGAACCAAAGTCGTGAAGCGTATGGCTATCTGGTTTTAGGCCATAGCGAGGGCCTAACGCAAGCCTGTCTACATAGCGGAAGTTATAGGCTAAGGGTGCGAGATGTATCGAACCTTTAAGTCTTCCCTTAAACCAATCAACGTTGTAGTCCATACCAAGCGATATGTTTGTGTTGAAAGGCGACATGAAATCGGATGCCGGTTCACCGCTGTTGTTTTTATATCCGCGTAAGAATTGGGTGTAAGCCACAAGTTGTAGGGTGTAATACCACCGCTTAGAGGCTTGAAGTCCCAGCTTGCTGGTAAATCTAATGAGGTCTTCTGATGTTTTTAGGCTATGCAAAGTGTCGCTAGGCGAAGTGATGAAACCTAGTTTTAGTTCGAGTTTATTGTCGAATTTAACTTTCTGCTTGTTGTTGTAATTGCACTGTAAGGTAACGGCACTTACCATCGAATAGTTGCTTTCGCCACCCTTATACCAGTTGCCCGACACGTAGTTTTGCAGGAATTGCAGGTAATAGTCGCCCTTGACGGTCCAGAAGTTGGGCTTGGTAACAACCACGTTGATTGGTCCGCTTTCGGGGTCGGTAGGTACTTGCGGCTGTTTTTCGGCTAATCCCGCATCCGACTTGATGACAACAGGTGTTGTTTTAGCTTCGGGGGCCACATTTTGCAGCACCGTTTCGCGGTTTAACACCAGGTCGGGCCGTTTAAGGTAGATGCCCAACAGGGCTGTATCGGTAAACTTCGGTCCTAGGTAATCTGCCCTTTGGTTTTGGGCTTTGCTCGTGGTAACCTCGTCAGAGAGGTCGAAGAAGTCTTTGGCAATACCCCCATAGAACGTAAGTGGCGAGAAAAGCCTGAAACTTTGGTAAGGAACCACGCTCTCTACAAAGTTGTTTGGAAGCGCGCTCTTATCGTTTTGGCGAAACACTTTATTATATAAGAGGGCCAGCGAATCCTCATAACTTTTTAGCAGAGCAGTGGTGTTGTCGGCTCTGTCGGTGCGGTTCGTGGGGCGCGTTTGTTGCGCATGAAGCGTTACAACGGCAAGGGTTGATAATATAAGGGTAATTAAAACGTGTTTCATTATAACTGTTTTTACTTGCAAAGATAGCTATTTTTTCTACGTTTTGCGTTTTGTTTTACTTCTTTTTATTGCTTTTTGTTGATGTTAAGCCTATAAACGACAGGTTGTCCACAAAGTTCTCTGTTGGGCCAATGTTCTTATTCTCCCTTCCGTTCTAGTAAGTCGGGGCGCAGTTGTCTTGTTCTTTCCAAGGCTTGTTCCATCTCCCATGTTTTTATTTTGGCCTCGTTGCCGCTGAGAAGTATGGGTGGAACTTCCCAACCTTTGTAGTTTGCGGGGCGCGTATAGATGGGCGCGGAGAGCAAATCATCTTGAAAACAATCGGAGAAAGCGCTCTGTTCGTCGCTGATAACGCCAGGGATGAGTCGCACAATGGCGTCGGCCATCACGGCGGCAGCTAGTTCGCCCCCTGTGAGTACATAGTCGCCGATGGATATTTCACGTGTGATGAGGTGGTCGCGGACGCGTTGGTCAACGCCCTTATAGTGTCCGCAAAGTATGATGATGTTGCCTTTTAGCGACAATTCGTTGGCAACATGCTGGTCGAATTGCTGTCCGTCGGGCGATGTGAATACCACTTCGTCGTATTCTCGTTGGGCTTTAAGGGCAGAAATGCAGCGGTCTATGGGTTCGCATTGCATCACCATTCCTGCAAATCCACCGTATGGATAGTCGTCAACACGCCTCCATTTATCGGTAGAATAGTCGCGAAGGTTATGCAGATGTATTTCTGCTAGCTCTTTTTTTTGTGCGCGTGCCAAGATAGATTCGTGCACGAATCCCTCAATCATCTCAGGCAACACGGTGATAATGTCAATTCTCACTATTCGATTTCCTTTCGTTATGTCGTCTATATTAATTGCCTTCGTCAGGGGTTGTGCCTTCTGTTACGTGCGATGCGTTTGCCTTACGCTTTTTTCTTTTACGCATTTGCCACCATATAATGCCGATGATAGCCGCCATGCCTAGGGCAGCGATGACAACGAGTTGTATCTGGCTGTTGTACTCTTCAATCTTGTTGTAAAGTTCTTCCTTGGGTACGAACGAATGCAGATACCATCCGAGGGTGGCCAAAACGGTGTTCCAAAGGCCTGCGCCGATGGTGGTATAGAGGATAAACTTCCAAAACTTCATCTTGGAAAGACCTGCTGGGATGGATATTATCTGGCGTATGCCTGGCAGAAGTCGGCCTGTAAGCGTGGCAATAACGCCGTGGTCGTAGAAGTATTTCTCGCCTTTTTCAATCTTCTCTTGGTTCAACAGGCAGAGATGTCCCAGCTTGCTGTTGGCAAAGCGGTATATAACGGGGCGGCCGAGGTAATAGGCCGCAGCGTAGTTGGCCGAAGAACCGAGTACTGCCCCTATGGTTGCGACAACCACAACGAGTACGATATTCAGCTCGCCGGCTGCTGCGCGGTAGGCGGCAGGTGGCACAATGAGTTCTGATGGGGCGGGAATGACGGAGCCTTCGATGAACATCAGGAGGAACACCGTCCAATAATTGAGGTTGTTTAGCAGGGGTAATAACCAGCTCATTTCTTCTTTTTACTTTTGTTTTGTGATGTAATTGTAATAACTCTCTGGGTCGAGGTCTTTGGGAAAGTATTCCCCAAGGATGGTTTTGGCCTCCATGGGATTTAGTTCGCAGGCTTTGCGAAGGAAATATAGGAACTCCGACTCCTTATTAAGATGCTTACAGCAGAGCGACATGTGCGAATAGCCGTCTTTCCAATCGTCAGGAACCGATTGAAAGAGCGTGTGAAACATTCTGTAAGCCAATTGCATATAGCCGTTGTCGTATACCGATATGGCGATACGGAAATACACATTGGGAGCCGACTTTGAGTGCCTGACGGCCTCTAAGAAATAGTTTTGGGCAGCCAAGGGGTTTCCGTTTTCTAGTTGGATGTGCCCTTTGAACACCGTTAACTCGTCTTCGTTGCCGTTACCTGTGGCTATGGCCTTGTCTAGGTATGCCAAAGCATCGTCCACTTTGCCTAGTCTAGACAGGGCGAAAGCCGTTTCTTGATAAATCTCTACCAAGTTAACCGACCTCGACACGGCCATTTCTTCGGCCTTTTGCAAATGTTGCAGAGCCTCCGCAGGCCGATCTAGGTTGATGAGGGTGATGCCAATGAATATTTCTCCCGTTTCATCATCCTTATGAAGGTTGTTAAATCGGGTGTAATAAGTAAGCGCCTCTTCGTATTCGCCTAGGCTGAACATGCCGTTGGCCTTGTTAAGTAGCGCCTCTTCATCGTTAGGATTGATGGCGATAGAATATTCGCTGCTCTCGATGGAGTCTTTAATGCGATTGCTAAGAAACTGAGATGAGGCCAGTTGGTTCCAGTAGGGTGAGGCAAAAGGGTTATCTTCCACAAGTTTCTTAAATATCTCTTCGCCCTGTTGATACTCGCCTTTGCCCAATGCAATGCGTCCTAGCACTTCTTGATAGTCTGTCGATTGCGTGTCTTCTACCATCGACAACCATTCTTGCGCATGGTCTATCAGGTCGTAATCCAAGTAAATATCGGCCACATCCAGAATAAAATTGTTTCTTTCCGCATCGTCTTGCCATTCCAATTGCTGGCGTAAAAACTCGTCGGCCTCGTCTTTTTTGTTTTCAACGAGCATAATTTCAGCGCGCAAGTACACGCATTCGAGTTCCGATTGGTCGTCAACTTGCTCTAAATACCATTCTGCCTTTTGGGGATTGTTTTGCTTTAACAGTTCGTATCTGCCCATGAACACCAATGGCGGCATTGCCCCAGGGAACATGTCTACACCTTTTAGGGCGGCGTTCAGTGCGTCGTTCGTTCGCCCATCTGTGTAGTAATATTCGGCAATATCGGCCAGCGTGTCCGAGTCGAAGTAGGCGGCGCGCCCCTCCTGCTCGGCTTCTTCGTAGCTATGGAGTGTTTGCAGAAACTCTTCGCTGTTGAAATAGCTGTCGTTCGTCATCGTTTTTAAAACAATCAAGAGGGGCGAACGGCGTTCGTCCCTCATGTTAGTGGTATGTGGCAAGAGCCATACCATGTTTTGTTTTGATAGCCCTTGCCGTATGTTAGGATGCGTCGGCGTGTACGTATCGCTGCTCGGGTGTGCTTATTTGTTCTGTTTTGCCCATGTGTCTTTCAAGCCTACGGTCTTGTTGAACACGGGATGTTCGGCAGAAGAGTCGGTGTCGGCCATGAAATAGCCAATGCGTTGGAATTGCAGATACTCTCCTGGCTTTTTGTTTGCGGCGTAGTTTTCCACATAGCAGTTGGTAAACACCTTCTTCGAATCCTTATTAAGCAGTTCCCTAAAATCCCTTTCGTCTGCCGAAGGGTTCTCTACGTCGAACAATCTGTCGTAAACGCGCACCTCGGCTTGGGTGCAGTGGTCGGCCGAAAGCCAGTGAAGTGTGCCCTTAACCTTGCGATTTGCACCCTCCATGCCACTCTTGCTCTGTGGATCGTATTCGGCTTGCACCTCCACAATGTTGCCATCGGCATCTTTGGTACAACCGGTACACTTCACGATGTAGGCACTTTTCAGACGCACTTCTTGACCAGGCGTCATTCTAAAGAACTTCTTGGGTGCATCTTCCATAAAGTCTTCGCGTTCCATCCACAGATTTCTAGAGAAGGTGATGGTGTGCGTTCCGTCGGCTGCATTTTCGGGATTATTCACCGTTTCCATTTCTTCGGTCTGCCCTTCGGGATAGTTTGTAATCACCAACTTAACGGGATTAACCACCGCTGTTACGCGACAAGCACGCTTGTTGAGGTCTTCGCGTACCGATGCTTCAAGCAAGGCCATGTCGTTAAGTGCGTCGAACTTGGTGTAACCAATAGAGGCTATGAACATGCGAATGCTCTCAGGCGAATATCCCCTGCGGCGCATACCGCATAGTGTAGGCATGCGTGGGTCGTCCCAACCGGTCACCAAGCCGTCGTCTACCAGTGTGTGCAACTTGCGTTTGCTCATCACGGTGTAGGTGAGGTTCAGTCGGTTGAACTCAATCTGGCGTGGACGGAAATCGTTGATGTTATCCATTTCACCGTTCATCTCTTTAAGGAAGTCGATGAACTTGTCGTACAAAGGACGGTGAGGAACGAACTCCAAGGTGCAGATGGAGTGCGTTACGCCCTCAAAGTAGTCGCTTTGTCCGTGTGCGAAGTCGTACATGGGGTAGGCATTCCATAGTGTTCCCGTGCGATGGTGCGGCGTATGGATGATGCGATACATGATTGGGTCGCGGAAGTGCATGTTAGGATTGGCCATATCTAGCCTTGCACGCAGCACCATTGAGCCTTCTGGCGTATCGGGGAGGTTCATTTTCTCGAACAAAGCGAGACTTTCTTCAACGGGTCTGTCCCTAAATGGCGATGCCGTACCGGCCTTTGTGGGTGTACCCTTCTGCTCGGCAATCTGTTCGCTTGTTTGTTCGTCGATGTAAGCGTGGCCTTTTTTTATCATCCATACGGCGAAATCCCATAGCTTTTGGAAATATTCGGAGGCGTAATAGATGTTTTCCCATTTAAAGCCTAGCCACTTTATGTCGCTCAGTATGTTTTCAACATACTCGTCTTTTTCCTTGCTGGGGTTGGTGTCATCGAAACGCAGGTTGCATATCCCTTTGAATTTCTCTGCTGCTCCGAAGTCCATGCAGATAGCTTTGGCATGGCCGATGTGCAGATACCCGTTTGGTTCTGGGGGGAAACGCGTTTGTAGGCGTCCGCCATTCTTTCCCTCGGCCAGGTCTTGTTCAATGATTTGTTCTACAAAACTCAGGTTTTTTTTCTCTTCGTTTGAGTTTTCTATTCTTTCTGTCATTGTATACATTATTATATTATAGTGCAAAGGTACGATAAAGGAGCTTAATATCAAAATTCACATTAGTTTAAATCTCGCTTTTTTAACATGATGTGTCAAAATATGTTTTCTAACATAATAAAAAGTTTGCGTAAATAAAATTCAGGTCGTAACTTTGCACTCGTTATCCTGAATACAATCTTTTTGCCTTAAAAAAGCTAATACCTATTGAGATTAGATGCGCTGCACTGTGAAGTGTGGCGCATTTGTATTTTTGTTAAGTACGTTATAATCTGTTCCGTAAGTCGAGATTATTAGTATAAAAATACGCCTGCAAGCATGCGTGTTTTATAATAAATATTATCATAACGGAACGATATTTTCGCTTTCTTAAAGCATTTTTGGCTTACGGGGATTGGGGTTTACCATTATTGTTCAACCGGCTCTTTGTATTCTGTATGCGATTTACGAAGTTTAAGTTGCAATAGTCTGTCACTTGCAAGCTTTTCTTTGCTGTGGCATACATACCCCCTTGGCGTTTCTTTCAGAGCACAACGCAATACATTTAGAAACAATAACTTTATACGCTGTCTGTAAATGGCATGCAATCACCTGCTTAATGCGTTGACTTCATTTTCTGGTTGCAACGTATTAGGCAGGTGATTGCGAAGCGTTTTCAGCTGTCCAGCTCTCAATAAATGGGTTATATTCTTCTTTTGCAGAGCTTTAATTGGCGAACCAATATACCTGTGTTAATTATTTAATACCTCTTTGATTTAGGGCCTTAGTGTATTTAGCCGCGTTGGCCAAATGCTCTGCATAAGTCCTAGCAAAGTTGTGTGTACCGCTAAAATCTTCTTTTGCACACATGTATAGGTAATCGTGCTTTTTAAGATTAAGCACGGCCTCAATTCCTTCGATACTGGGGATGCGTATCGGACCAGGAGGCAAACCGGCGTTGCGATAAGTGTTATAGGGGCTATCAATGCTGAGCAACTTATTGTAGATGCGTTTCAGTCCAAACTGTTTCCAAGCATATTTAATGGTTGGGTCGGCTTGAAGGGGCATGCCGTTGGGGTATTCGGCATTGCGCAACATCAGTCGGTTGTAGTACATACCTGCCACCATAGGCTTTTCTGCATTGTTGGCCGTTTCTTCGTCAACGATGCTTGCCAGCGTAATCACTTGTACGGGCGTTAGTTTTAGCTCATTGGCCTTTACAGTTCGGTCCACATTCCAAAAGTTCTTGCTTTCTTTCTGCATGCGGTCGAGCAATTTTTCGGCTGATATGTTCCAATATACATCATAGGTGTTGGGGATGAACATACATTGTATGGTGGCCGTATCGTAGCCATAGTGTGCGCAAATCTTAGGGTCGCGCAGTGCATTCAGCAACTGTGTGCTGTCCATCATGAGTCGCTTGCACACTTCGGCCGATAGCCTGTCAAGCGTTCTTACACTAGGGATGGTTAGGTTTACGGGCTCTTGCATACCGTTTTTAAGGTGCCTGAACACCACAAAGGCTCCTTGCCCAGGCTTTATGGCGTAGCGTCCCGACTTAATGTGCTCGCCGTACGAGCTGTGTCGGGTTAGCGTTCTAAACCCACTGAGCGCATGTGATGCGCAGTGGGGAGTGAGTTTGGCATACACCGAGTCGATATTATCGTCGTTATCTATGTATACAAACTTGGTGGCACTGCCCGAAGGGAGCATGGCCGAAAAGAAATAGTAGTACAATATACCCAATATTACGAGCAAGCAAATGCCCGCGGGGATGAGGTAATTTCTTACACAGCTGTGTTTCATTGTTGATTATGCTTTATTTTCAATGCAAAGTTAGTAATTTTAAACAACATCTGTGGAGGGGTGAGCATATTTTTATAACTTTGCACTTGCTGTTCTTACTTTGGCAGTTAGATGTACAAGGCTTTATTGCTTTTGCACTTGCATATTCAGAACGGTCTTTTAAAGGATAATAAACGAAAGGCAAAACAAAATGAGAAAGGAATACGATACTTATATATTTGATTTGGACGGTACGCTGCTAGATACGTTAACCGATTTGGCCGCTAGTTGCAACTATGCCTTACAACAACATGGCATGCCCCAACGTACCATCGACGAGGTGCGCCAGTTTGTGGGGAATGGCGTGAAGAAACTGATGGAAAGGGCCATTCCCGATGGTTTAGCCAATGCCCAATTTAACGACGTGTACCAATGTTTTCGCCAACATTATCTTGAACATGGACTAGACCACACATCGCCTTATCCTGGTGTTTTGCTGATGTTGGCCGAACTGAAACGGCGTAAGAAGAACATTGCCGTAGTGAGTAATAAGTTTTATAAGGCTACGCAAGAGTTGTGTAGGCACTTTTTCGATCAGTATGTGGAGGTGGCCATCGGCGAGCGCGAAGGCATTAGCAAGAAACCTGCGCCCGATACGGTGCTGGAAGCTCTTGCGCAGTTGGGCGTATCGGCCGAGAATGCGGTGTATATTGGTGATAGCGATGTGGATATAGCAACGGCCAAAAACTGCAATATGCCTTGTATCAGTGTACTTTGGGGATTTCGCGATAAGGACTTCCTACTTCGTTCGGGGGCTACCACGCTTATCCGAACGCCCGAAGAACTGGTTGTGTAGACGTATTTTGGTTTTACAAGGTGAATGAGTGATAAGTTAAGTAAGGGGGGGAAGTAGGCTGCCTATACTAATTTGTTAACTCGTTAGCTTTTTAATTGGTCTATGGCTAGCTTGTTAACTCCGCTACTTGTGAGCTAGCGAAGGCGGAAACTTCTGTGGCTCCAAACACATCAACCCACGAGTACATCTACTTAACAACTCACAAACCCGTCAATTCAAAAACTTAAATCTTAAATTTTATTTTACAAATACGCTCTGAATTTCACTTCGTTCTAGCGAAAATTAAGGCTGTAAAATAGGTAAATTGCCGTTATTTCTGGCCTTGCACGTCTTTCAACTTGTCTATTTTTGAGAACAGAACCTGCATTTTGCACCATTTAACCTTTCTAGATTGGTTGCTGCCTCGTAATTTTTCAGGCCCAATTACCCACTTTTAGCCTCTAAAAAACTACTTTTTAATGGCTATTTTGTCCTTTTGAACCCTGTTTATCATGGCTTGAAAAGGTTTTGTTTATACCATTGCAGTGGATATATATGCTTTTTTGCCTTGTATTTAGCAGCATTTTGCACTGCATTTAGCAGCATTTTACCTTGCGTTTAGCACCAAAATGCACTGCATTTAGCGGCAAAACGCACTGCGTTTAGCAGCATATTGCACCACATTTAGCAGCAAATAGCCCCAAAATGGGTGCAATTGGCGGTTTCACAAAATAAATATTCATTTTGCCAGCATTTACAACTACCCCCTTTTAGTATCAAACCAAACCTTCGCGAGAATCGATTTTTTGCGGCAAGATATGCGATTGGTGGACAGGAATGGCACTCATAATGTTAAAATCTGTGCTGAAAATAATACAAAATGCGATTGAACCACATGCCTGAGCATGGCCAATGGAACATATAATATGTACGCTTACGACCGCCAGCACGAGTGGTTGCAGGGTATGCTGCCCACTGCAAACGGTGACCGTATTATCGAAACCCAATAAAGTTGTGTTGGCTTTTTATGTTTTATAAATTGAGAGGAGTTTATTATCTTGTGTGCTTCTAAACCCAGATAAACGCGCCTCTTATGTGCGAAGTACTGAACAAAGGTGCGATAAAATGTGAAATTCTGCCCCTTTTGCCTGTGGCGAAACGCGGTTACGTCTTATAAGGAGATCCGTGTGAAATAATACAATGCGTTCTCTATAAGTTGAAGCAGGCTTGTCAATGGCATGCGCTTTCTGTCTCATCCTTCTTCACTAGGAGGTAGTTGTACTAATGAAACCTTGTGTGGAATTTCTGAAAGTGGTAGAAGGAACTCGCGTTTCCAAAATAAAACAGCCAAGCCATACCCGCTTTGATTAATGGATGAAGGTATGGCTTGGCTGTAAAAATGGGTTAGTTTGTTGAGAAAAAGTGGGAAAAAGGGTGGGGTATAGCGTTTTGACCACTTGTCAGAATTGCCACCAATGCCTCTTTTTTTTGTAGCTTTCGGGATTGTTGTGTGCCCTGATAGCGTTTCTAACGATTTGTTTGTAAGTAACGTTCTCTGTTACCATGCGATAAATCTCACCCCAATCGGGAAGTCCGCCAACGTTACGGTCGTCGATAAAGAGGTCGGCTTTGAGTTTTCTAGAGAAATGGTTGTTCTTCTCTTTCTCCTCTTCTGGGTAGTCGCGGTTCACTGCATAGAACTCCACGCCGCGTTGCCTGCACCATTCCACGGCCTCGTCCAGCAATTCGCCCTCCCTTACACTCCATAAGATAAGCCTATGTCTGTCTTTGATGAGCATTTTCAGCGTTTCGGTGGCGAAAGGTATTTCTTCTCCTATTTCTGGGTAACGGTGTTCTACGATAGTTCCGTCGAAATCAACTGCAATTGTCATTCTTATTTGTATTTAGCGGGTTTCATCGGCTTTATGGCTGATGAAACCCGCGTTATGTAGTGATCTTATTGTTTCACCGAAGTATCGTTCTCGTTGCTGTAATGGCTGTTACTGTAATTTCCATAGTTGCCGTAGTTGTTATAGCGACCATACTTTCCGTGTTTGCCATAATAGCCGTACTTGGCGTATCTGCCGTATTTGCCATAGCCGTAGTAGTAGCCGTACTTCTTCTTCGAGAGGTCGATGCCGTTAACCACAACGCAGATGTTGGGCAACTTGTTTTCTGTGTGAAGTGTATTGATGAGTTCGAAATTCTCTTTCGGCGTGTAGTCGGCGCGACAAACATACACCGTGAGGTTCGAAACCCTGCCCACTTGCAACGTATCTGTAACAAGGCCCACTGGTGCGGTGTCGATAATCACGTAGTCGTATGTGCGTTTGAGCAAGTCCATGATGTCGTCTAGCGAAGTTCTTGTAAGCAACTCGGCAGGGTTTGGCGGTATCGGACCGGCCATCAGCAATTCCAAGTTGTCGTTGACACCTGATGGCAATGTTTGCGCTTGTATGTCGGCAGCTGTTACTACGGTCTTTGTTAGCAAGTTGGTAATGCCGTGTCGGTGGTCGTCAATTTCGAATAATTCGGCCAATCGCGGCTTACGGATGTCAAGACCAACCAAGATAACCTTCTTGCCAAGTAGTGCGAACGACACGGCGAGGTTTGCGGCAATGAACGTTTTGCCTTCTCCCGAAATGCTAGATGTGAACGAAATGACCTTTTCGTTTTCTTTAAGCATGAATTGCACATTGGTACGCATCGAACGGAATATTTCTTCCATCTGGTTGTTCTGGTTCTCGTGAACAACAATGTCGGCCTTGGTTTTGGCGGTGTCGCTAGCCACAGCCACATCGGCAATGATGGGCAGAGAAGTAAGGCGTGCCACATCGTCGTGCCCTTCTATCTTATACCTAAAGAAACTGAGAAGGAAAAATATTACACTTGGTATGGCTAAGCCTGCCGCAAGTGCGCCCATGTAGATGGTTGAAGACTGTGGAGCAACCTTACCAACAACAGTGGGGTCGTCGATTAGCTTTCCTTTGTCGGCCGTTGCGGCAAGAGAAATGGAGTTTTCTTCGCGCTTTTGTAGCAACATCAGATACAGTCCTGCTTTCACCTCAAGCTGTCGACCAATTTGTTTCATCGTTTTTTCTTGCTCGGGTGTTTGTTGTATCATGCTGTTGTATTTGCCATACTGCGAAGCCACGGCACTTCTTTGAATGTCCATGCTGCGTTTGGCCTGTGCCATTGCGCGGCGTATGCTGCTCGAAAGGTCGTCTAGCTGCGAAGTAAGCGGCGTAACAGTGGGGCTGTTTTCCGATGCACTTCTAAGCAATCTGTTTCGTTCGAGTACTATTTCGTTGTACTTGTTGATGAGCGAAACGGCCGATTGGTCGCTAATGCCGATGTTGGCAGGCAACGTTTCGTATTTGTTCGAAGGCTGGTTCATGTAGTCGTTGATGCTGTTGAGCAACGCAATCTGCGTGTTAGCCTCGGCAAGTTTCTGGTCGTATTGGTCGCTATTGGATAAGGCTTGGTTTGCGCTCATCTGCAATTCCACCATTTTGTTGGCTTTCTTGTAGCTTTCCAATTGGCTTTCGGTACTTCCCAGCTCGGTATTAATCTTTTCCAATCTTCCGTTAATGAACTCTTCGGTCCTCACGGCCACCTCATTCTTATCTTCGTTAGCTTGCCTGTTATAGCAGATAGCAAGTTGTTTAAGGTAGTCGATGGCGCGTTCGGGACTTTGGTCGTTGATGGATAGTACGGCGATAGAGGTACTCTTCGACGACTGAGCTATGCTTAAGCCCGAGGCATACCCAATGGCTACGGCCTTAGGTGGGCTAATTCGTACCAACATTTTCTCTCCATCTTTCATGGGAGTGGTGGAGTTGGGCATAAAGGTAATGATACCCGTCTGTGTTCCAAGAGCCGCGGGCAGAGCCGTAAAGGTTTTATCGATGGCATAGGCCTTTCCTGGCGCTTCGGGATTGGTGGAATAATAAGTGCCCTCAACATGGTAGTTCTTTCCTTCACGAGTGATGGTTAGGGAGATTGAGTGGTTCAACATGTCGAGGTGTAAGGGGTCGATGTCTACCGTTATAGGTTGAGTTTTGTACATCAACCTATTGGTTACTTTACCCGCACTCATATAAGTGGTGTATAGTTTCAGGTCTTTAACAGCCTGAATGGCAATAGAACTCGACTTGAGTATTTCCATTTCATTATCAATACCTGTTGAATTGGAAACCACTCCAAGGTTTGTGGAGTATTGCAAACTGTTGCGTCCCCTGCTGGTATTCTCTTCTTTGATGAGCAGTTTAGCGTAAGTCTGATAAATCGGGATGGTGTATCGCAAGTAAATGCTGGCCAACCCCAGACAAATGATTAACGACAATACAAACCATTTCCAATTCAGAATGAGGGTCATGTAAACGGTTTGGAAATTGAATAGCGATTTGCCCGCTTGGGCTTGTTCGTTATCCAGGGTGTTGTTTTTTATATTCTCTTCCATACAATCTGTTGTTTCTTGTCTCTATCTCTCTTTTCGCTTAATAATGTATTGTTTGAGATGTTTCAGTACTTTACTTTGCCATTTCGGCAATGCGCATGAGGTATTGCCCGTACTCGTTTTTTATCATGGGTTGGGCCAACGCCTTCACTTGTTCTTTGTCAATCCATTTGTTGTCCATCGCAATCTCTTCGAGGCAAGCCACCTTTTGGCCTTGTCTTTTCTCAATTACTTCGATAAAGGTACTTGCTTCGCTAAGGCTGTCGTGGGTGCCCGTGTCTAACCAGGCGAAACCTCTTTGCAGTGTTTGCACTTTTAATGCCCCTCTTGAAAGGAATTCTTGGTTAACGGTTGTTATTTCCAATTCGCCCCTTGCGCTGGGCTTGATGTTCTTGGCTACTTCAACAACGGCGTTAGGATAGAAATATAACCCTACCACGGCATAGTTGCTTTTTGGTTGTTTGGGCTTTTCTTCGATACTAAGGCAGTTGCCTTTGTCGTCGAACTCGGCCACGCCATAGCGTTCGGGGTCGTTAACGTAATAGCCGAATACCGTTGCTTTGCCGTTGTTCGCTGCCTCTACACTCTGTTTGAGCATGCCCGTGAACCCTGCACCGTAAAAGATGTTGTCGCCAAGCACGAGGCAAACCGTGTCGTTACCAATAAACTTCTCGCCGATGATGAACGCTTGCGCCAGTCCATCAGGGCTGGGTTGCTCGGCGTATTCAAACCTTACGCCCAAGTCTTTCCCGTCGCCCAATAGGCGTTCGAAACCTGGAAGGTCGTGTGGGGTGGATATAATCAATATCTCTTTGATGCCTGCTAGCATCAAAGCCGATATGGGATAGTAAATCATGGGCTTGTCAAAAATGGGTATCAGCTGCTTACTAACGCCTTTTGTAATGGGGTAGAGCCTAGTACCTGAACCTCCGGCAAGTACGATTCCTTTCATACGCTTTTATGTTTAACGATTTATGGGACAATAATTTTATGTTTTATGCCTTGTTGGTGAGTTTAGCAGGCGCAAGCAGGAATAATCTTTGGCGCGCCGTTTGCAATGTTTCAAAATGAGGGCAGCAGCCTTAGCATGTCCCTAAAACATTCACCTCTGTTTGCTCCTGGGACGTTATGACAGATTCCAATTTGCACAGTGTCACCTTATTATATGTTGCAAAGATAATAATAAAAACTGAAATTTATATTTTTCGGCTAGTTTTTGTTTGCTTTATTGTACTTTCTCCGGATTTACTTTGTCCTTTTCGGCTTTGCATTACCGTTTTTGTTCTCCATTTCTGCGTTGTTTATGTATTTTTACTCTTAATTTTTACTAAACCATTTTGCGGTTCGGATTAAAATACTTAATTTTGAAATTCGAACAATCAATAAAACTTGAAAAGTGAAAAATATCATACTAACGCTGTTAATATTTCTCTTACCGCTAGGCACTTCTGCACAAAAGATAACCATAGGCTCGTGTAACACGATGGACGGAGGCCTCTACAAGGGCGAAATGGCTGGCGGAAAGCCTCATGGTAAGGGCAATACGCTGTATAGCAATGGTGAAACATACGAGGGCGAATACTTTAAAGGGCGTCGTCAGGGCTATGGCGTTCGAACCTTTGCTGATGGAAAACGTTACGAAGGGCAATGGTTCCAGGACCAACAACACGGCAACGGCACTTGTTATTTCGCCAACAACAATAAATACGTGGGTCTTTGGTTTCGTGGGCATCAACAAGGTCATGGCGTGATGTATTATTATAATGGTGATAAGTACGAAGGCAATTGGGCTCACGACAAGCGCCAAGGCAAAGGCAGATACACCTTCTCTACGGGTGCATTTTACGATGGGAACTGGAACGACGACAAAAAATCGGGCCTGGGTTTCTTCGATTGGGGCGATGGTTCCAACTACAACGGCATGTGGGTTGACAACCAACGCTCGGGCAAAGGCACTAACCGTTATGCCGATGGCGACGTGTATGTGGGGAATTGGACCAATGACATTCAGAACGGAAAAGGTATTTATAAGTTCCAAAACGGAGATGTTTACGAGGGCGATTACGTTCAGGGCGACCGCACTGGGCAAGGTATCTTTAAGTATGCCAACGGCGATCGCTACACGGGACGCTTTCTCGAAGGGGACAAGGACGGTAAAGGTACTTTCGTATGGGCTAACGGGGACACATACGTTGGCGACTGGAAGAAAGACCGACAGAACGGGCACGGAAAGTTGACGAAGAAGAGCGGCGATGTGTTTGAAGGCAACTTTGTTAACGGACGTGTTGAAGGCGAAGTGATAATACACTATGCCGACGGGTCGCGTTTTAAGGGAACTTATAAAGACGGTAAGCGAAACGGAAAGGCGATAGAGGAAGATAAGAACGGAAACAGGTTTGAAGGAACATACGTTAAAGGAATTCGTGACGGCCAATTTGTTGAGAAAGACAGAAACGGACAGGTTAAAGCCAAAGGCCATTACGAAAATGGTAAGCGTTTCAACGACTGATTACCAGCAACAAACGCTCCTCATCGCCAGATATGTTAAGAACTAGAAACAGAGAACTATGGTATTAGACGTGTTAGACAATTTTGAAAAATACGCGGCGTTGAACCCGTATTTCTCTTTGGTGGATGCCTTTATGCGTACCCACCAGCTTGACGAACTTGCCCTTGGCACATATAATATAAAAGGTGAAGACGTGGTGTTGAAAATAGAACAGGCTATGGGAAAGAGTCCTGCCGAGGCCATTTTGGAAAGTCATCGCCAAATGATAGACATCCAAATACCACTTCAACAAGAAGAAACATTCGGCTTGGCAGCCACTGTTTCATTGCCCGCTGCTGACTATTCTGCCGAAAAAGACATCTCGTTCTATCCCAACTCTCCCGTGCAGAACTACGTAACATGTCCTCGTGGAGGGTTTGTGATATTCTTCCCACAAGATGCACACGCACCTTGTATCTCCGAAGATGCAAGCTTTACAAAGGCTATTTTCAAGGTGCGATGTGTGTAACGGCGGTCAATACAGCTTGTTTTTCCGGTGGTTCCAACATTAATTGTACCAGTTTTGCTTGCTCCTGAGCTAAGCAAAGTGGGCAAAACATTTCTAAGGACTAGCCGAACCTGTTTTCTCATACCACAAGGACCAAGAGTTAAACCAACATCATAAGGCCGTGCCGTCAACAACACATTGCGCAAGCATGCGCAAACAAGAACATGTTGACCTCTCGGCACTCGTACATATAAATTGAAATAACTATGTCAGCAAAAGACGCTAACCCCACAAAGAAAGTGAAAAAGCCTTCGAAGAAGACAGCAGTGCCCACCGCGAACGTTACTCGCATGGGCCTAGTTAAGAACGATGCCTACCTCGAACCCTACGAGGATGCAATACGAGGCAGGCACGAACATTACCTGTGGAAATTAAATCAATTGACAGGCAATGGGCGAAAAACGCTAAACGACTTTGCCAACGGCCACCAATATTACGGCCTACATAAGTTGTCGAAAGGGTGGGTGTTCAGAGAATGGGCACCAAACGCCACCGAGATATATCTCGTGGGCGATTTTAACGATTGGAAAGAGACTGAACGTTACCGCGCCAAGCGCATTGAAGGTACAGGTAACTGGGAGTTGCGCCTATCTGAAAAGGCTATTTCTCATGGCGACCTCTACAAGATGCACGTGTATTGGAACGGTGGAGATGGAGAACGCATACCGACTTGGGCACGCCGCGTGGTTCAAGACGAACAGACGCACATCTTCTCGGCGCAGGTTTGGCAACCCGAACAAGCTTACGAGTGGTCGAAGAAGAAATTTAAACCCACCACTTCGCCCTTGCTCATCTACGAGTGCCACATTGGTATGGGGCAGGATGCCGAAAAGGTTGGGTCGTATACCGAATTTAAAGAACTTGTTTTGCCGCGCATTATCGAAGACGGATACAACTGCATACAGATAATGGCCATACAAGAACATCCCTATTATGGCAGTTTCGGCTATCATGTCAGCTCGTTCTTTGCGGCCTCTTCGCGTTTTGGAACGCCCGAAGAGCTGAAATCGCTCATCGACGAGGCTCATAAGCATGGCGTGGCCGTTATTATGGACATCGTACACTCGCATGCAGTGAAGAACGAAGTGGAGGGATTGGGCAACCTTGCTGGCGACCCCAACCAATTCTTCTATCCTGGCGAGCGACATGAACACCCGGCTTGGGATTCGCTTTGTTTCGATTATGGCAAAGACGAAGTAATACATTTCCTACTTTCCAATTGTAAATATTGGCTTGAAGAGTTTCATTTCGATGGTTTCCGTTTCGATGGCGTAACTTCAATGCTCTATTACAGTCATGGATTGGGCGAGGCTTTCTGCAACTATGGCGATTACTTTAACGGTCATCAAGACGACAACGCCATTTGCTATCTCACGCTGGCCAACAAGCTGATACACGAAGTTAACCCCCAAGCCATTACCATTGCCGAAGAGGTTAGTGGCATGCCGGGGCTTGCTGCACGCATCGACGATGGCGGATATGGGTTTGATTATCGTATGGCGATGAACATTCCCGACTTTTGGATAAAGACCATTAAGGAACTATCGGACGAGAATTGGAAACCCAGTTCAATCTTCTGGGAGGTGAAGAACCGCCGCTCCGACGAACTGACCATCTCGTATTGCGAAAGTCACGACCAAGCTTTGGTAGGCGATAAAACCATCATTTTCCGCCTTATTGATGCCGACATGTATTGGCATTTCAAGAAAGGAGACGAGAACGATGTTGCCCACCGTGGCATTGCCCTGCATAAGATGATAAGGCTTGTTACTGCTGCCGCTATTAATGGCGGCTATCTCAATTTCATGGGCAACGAGTTTGGGCATCCCGAATGGATTGACTTCCCACGCGAAGGCAATGGATGGAGCTACAAATATGCACGTCGTCAATGGAATTTGGTAGACAATAAAGAGCTTGACTACCATTATTTGGGCGACTTTGACAGAGAAATGCTGAAAGTCATCAAGAGCGAAAAAGACTTTATCAAAACGCCCGTGCAAGAGATTTGGCACAACGATGGCGACCAAATCCTCGCTTTCATGCGTGGCGACTTGATATTCGTCTTTAATTTCAACCCCACCACCTCGTTCACCGATTACGGTTTCCTTGTTCCTACGGGGGCATATAATGTGGTTTTGAATACAGATGCCAGCGCGTTTGGCGGCAACAACCTGGCCGACGACACTGTTACGCACATCACCAACTACGACCCTCTGTATGTTGCAGAGCGTAAGGAGTGGCTAAAACTGTACATACCTGCTCGTTCGGCGGTTGTTTTAAGAAAGAATTAGATGAACATTTCATTTCAAAAGAATGGGGCAGTGCTGTCGCAGGCACTGTGCTCCATTCTCTTTTGTCTTTATAGCTTTGTTTTCACTTGTTTCTATCAAGCGAACGAATTGGCTTTGATGATACGCCGCCTTACTGATGGCATACAGCTCTACCTTAACCGTTGGGTTGTAGGCTTGTTGCTCACGGGGTTATTGTTGTTGTTGCAACGGGGCTTGTTACGCCTTATGGGTGGTAGTGGGCACAGGTTGTATGTTCTGTCTTTTGTACCATCTTTTTTGGTACTCATGTTCCTCTCTTCCTTTACAGGCATTGCACCTTTCGCTGCATTCTTGCCAAAACTAGGCACATCGTTGGTGCTTGTAGTGTTGGCGGTTGGCTTGTTTGTTTGGCGCCAAAGGCGAAATGTAGACACGGAAACAGAATACAATCCGATGTTTTTCCTTCCCCAGTCGGTATGGTTTATGGCCTTACTGATGTTTGCCGCTGCATACGGCGGTGCTGTTCCTGCTAAGCTGCATCAACAGCTTGTAATGGAAATGCTGATTAAAAGTGGAAATAGCGAAAAGGCTTTGGAAGTAGGTAAGCGTGATACGGATGCCGATTCGGCACTAACTTCGTTGCGTGTACTGGCCTTGGCCAACGAAGGACTTCTTGGTGAGCAACTCTTTGATTTCCCCTTACGGGGCAAATCGGCGGCGATGATGCCAAATGGAAAGTCGGTAAAGTGGTTCACTCTAAATGCGAAAACCCTCGATACGCTCTTCGTTGTGCCCACTTCACACGACGAATACATCACACTAAACGGACTTGAAAAGTGGGCGGAAGAACATAAGCTTACCAAGCCGGCATACGACTATCTGCTCTGTGGCTACCTGTTAGACCGCCGCATAGATGTTTTTGCCGCCAATGTGTTTCGCTATTACCCCAACAACAACGAATTACCCAAGCATTATCGCGAGGCACTTACCTTATATATGCACCAACGCACCAACCCTGTTGTGGTTTACAGCAACAACTTGATGGAAACCGATTATCAGGATTTTCAAGATTTGGAGAACAAATACAAGAATCGTACCGAACGCATCAATGCCCTTCGGAGTGTTTACGGCAACACCTATTGGTACTATTACAATTATGGCGAGTAATATGGTAAAAGGGTAGGTTAGCAAGGATGGGGTTATTAGTAGACATGTGAACGTGTTGGTAAGGTTCAAGTTCACACAAACCACAAACTAAAAAATCATAAACTCAATACTTCATGAATTTACAAGTCCACCAACACACCAACCAACTCATCAACCAACCCACCAACTTGCAAACTCATTAACTCACAACCTCCCCAACTCACAGTCTTAAATTGTTATCTTTTATTTTTACAATACCGTTCTGGTTTTCACTCTGTTCTAGCGAAAATATAGGTTAAAAAGTAGGTAAACTACTACTGTTTCTTGCTTTTCACGTCTTCTAACGTGTCCGTTTTTGAGAACATAACCAGCATTTTGCACCATTTAGCCTTTCTAGTTTGGTCGTCGGCTCGTAATTTTTCATGCCCAATTGCACACTTTTAGACCCTAAAAACCTACTTTTTAACGGCAATTTTACCCTTTTTAGCCTTCTTTTTAATGTCTCTAAGAGGTTTTGTTTATACCATAGCAGCGTATTTTTATGCTTTTTGCCTTCCATTTAGCTGCATTTTACACTGCGTTTTGCACCATTTTACCTTGCGTTTTGCACCAAAACGCATTGTATTTAGCAGCAAAACGCACTGCGTTTAGCATCAAAACATCTTGCAATTAGCACCATATTGCACTACATTTAGCCGCAATTGACCCCAAAATGGGTGCAAACGATGGTCTTTTTAAATAAAAATACATTTTGTTGCATTCGCAGGTTAGTTCCTTTTTACATTAAAACCAACCTTCGCGAGAATCGATTTTTTGCGGCAAGGTGGGCGATTGGTGAGCGGAACTGGCACTCATAATGTTAAAATTCTAACTGAAAAATGGACAAAGTTCGGGTTGGCGAGTTTATAAGCGGTCTAGTTGGACGGGTTAGCAAGCCTCTCGGCCAAGCCCAAGCGTTGCTAATCACAATAAATTACCACCTTGTTTTGCCGAATAACAAACTAAAATCGTAACTTTGTGGGGTATATGAAGAAGGTACTTTTATTATTGTTTGCCACGCTACTTATTGTTGCTTGCGGTGGCAAACAAGCCAAGGAACAGAGGAGCGAGGGCGACACGCTCCACTTTAAGTATGCCCAAAACATTGTTATAATCAAGCAAGAGCGCGCTGTTGTTGTTGAAATTAAAAATCCGTGGAAAAAAGATGCTTTGCTACACCGCTATGTTCTGCCCAACGACACAAGCTTTTCGCCGAGCAAGGTGGCCGATGGTGTGCCTACAACTGTTATTCCCAAGGTGAAACATAGGGCCATTGTGTGTCCGTCTACACATGTAGCCCTGCTCGAAATGCTTGGTGCCGAACAGCAACTTGCTGGTGTATGCGACCTAAAATACATGATTTCGCCTCGCGTACAGCTGTTGGCTAAGACGAAGAAAATAGCCGATTGTGGCGAAAGCATGAACCCCGACATCGAGAAAATGATGGAAACACGGGCCGACCTCGTGTTGGTTTCGCCCTTCGAAAACAGCGGGGGGTATGGCAAGTTAGACAAAACGGGCATCGCCATCATAGAGTGTGCCGACTACATGGAAACCTCGCCACTCGGCAGGGCAGAGTGGATGCGGTTTTATGGCTTGCTGTTTGGTTGCGAACAAAAGGCGGATTCGCTGTTTGCCTTGGTTGAAAAGAATTATATGGAGCTTTCTAAAACGGCGAAAAAACAACGCGAACGGCCTACGATATTAACCGAAAAGCTCACGGGTAGCGTGTGGTATGTACCTGGGGGGCATAGCACTATGGCAAAGATGATTGCCGATGCAGGAGCTATTTACCCCTTTGCAGACAATGAACTGAGTGGAAGTGTGGCCTTACCGTTGGAAAAGGTGCTTGAAAAGGCGCGCACAGCAGATATTTGGTTGATAACCTATAACGCGCCCCAACCACTGACCTACGTGCAATTACAAGCCGAAAACAAGGGCTATGCCATGATAAGGGCCTTTACCAAGCGGAACATCTACGGATGCAATGCCGCTATTAAACCTCTATTTGATGAGGCACCTTTCCGTCCCGACGGTCTTTTACGAGAGCTAATTCACATTGCCCACCCTTCGGCCTTGTCGTCCGAATGGCGTTATTATGCACCTCTAAACTGAATTTTCCATGCGCCTTACATCGTTAAAAATCTTTGTTTTGGTGCTTTTCATCCTGATATTGTTCGGGTTGAACCTCTTGATTGGCTCTGTTAACGTGCCTTTCAGGTATGTAATCGGTATTATCGTGGGGAACAAAGTCGAGAACGAACTTTGGAATTACATCGTTATCGAGAACCGACTGCCGCAAGCACTAACCGCATTATGTTGCGGTGGGGCGTTGTCGGCTAGTGGACTAATGCTCCAAACGGCCTTTCGCAATCCCCTTGCAGGGCCAGGCATCTTTGGTATTAACAGCGGTGCGGCTTTGGCTGTGGCCATTGTGATGCTGTTTCTTGGGGGTAGTGTGTCGATAGAAACTGTGAATTTAAGCGGTTTTACGGCCATCTTATTTGCATCGTTTGCTGGTGCAATGGCTGTAACCTTCATTATTTTGGCCTTCTCAACGCATGTTCGCAACAATGTATCGCTGCTTATTATTGGCATCATGATTGGCTATTTGGCATCTTCGGTCATTTCGTTACTCAACTTCTTTGCTACCGACCAAGGCGTAAAATCTTATCTTATATGGGGGTTGGGCAGCTTTGGTGGTGTGTCGTTAGGTAACATTCCCTTTTTCTGTACAATGGTTTTGGTGGGCTTGGTTTGTTCTCTTGTCTTGGTAAAGCCACTCAATGCCCTTACTTTGGGCGAGCAATACGCCCAAAGTCTTGGTGTAAACGTGGCCCGAACGCGTTTTTTGTTACTGGCCATTACGGGTTTGTTAACGGCCGTTACAACGGCTTTCTGTGGTCCGATAGCCTTTATTGGCTTGGCTGTTCCGCATCTAGCCCGACTGTTAACTGCCACCGAAGACCATCGCACACTGTTGCCTGCAACCATTCTTTTAGGTTGTGCTGTGGCTCTGCTTTGCTCGTTGCTGTGTTATCTGCCGCCCAATGGTAGCATTATCCCCATTAATGCCATTACACCATTGATTGGTGCACCCGTTATCGTGTATATCATGATGAAAAGGAGGGGGTGAAAAGGTGGGTTAAAGGTGAAAGGGTGAAAAGGTGAAAAGGTGAAAAAATGGCTGCGCCTACTGATGGATAAGTAGTGACAAGTTGGGGTAGTATCTAGAAACCCTAGTGAACCTAGAAATCCTAGTGAACCTAGGAAAACTAGAAACCCTAGAAGAACTAGAAATCCTAGAAGAACTAGAAACCCTAGAAGAACTAGAAACCCTAGAAGAACTAGAAATCCTAGAAGAGCTAGAAATCCTATGAAACCTAGCAAGAACTAGATAATATAATAAGGCTTGCCCACCAACTTACTAAACCAAACGCTTACCCGTTCGTCAACTAATCATTTGTTCTCCTTATAATACTCAGCCATCACAAATTGGATGTCTTCGTAGGTTATATTCGGGCTCACTTCTTCTTTTATCTCGGTTAAGCTCTTCTTCTCTTCGTGATGTTTTATTAAGAAACGGGTAATCTCTTGCCGTTTCTTATCGTCCACAAACTCGGATGCAGACAAGCGTCCCACCCTTACATAATGCACCAAATGCAAATGAATGGTCCTTGTTGTCAGTTCGCGTCGTTTGGCAATCTCGTCTATACTCATGCCCAAACGGTAGAGGTTAAATGTAGCCAACTTTGTATCTACTTTCGGCTTTACCTCTTTTATCTTCTTCGCATTAGGCTTATCGCCATCCATTGCACCCAACAACAGCTTGGCTTTGGCCGAAAGATAATCGCCCACGCTGAACGAAACATCCTCTCTACTTTCGTATTTCAGCAGGTTCCACTTAAAATCTAAGGTCTCCTGCACATCGCCATATCGCTCTTTTAGCGTTCTCTTTAAAGCCTTGTTGTCGGTTTCTATCTTGTTTTTTCGGTGCATCTCCACGAGCAAAGCCAAACGTTTATGAAAGTATTCGGCACCCGAACGGATGCGTTGCAACACTTCGTCGCTTAATTCTTGTCCTTGTTGAGTGGCCAACATCTGTGTGTATTGCAATCTGAACCTAGCCGCCACAGATACAACCTCGTCTAAAATGGGTCTTGCCTGCCGATATTCTTGCAGCAGACGTGGGTATTTGCGAGCGAAATGTTCGTCGATAAAGCGTGTAATGCGTTCGAATGCGATGCCAATGGGGCGGAAATCGAACAGCTCGTCAATCAAGTTCACCTCGTATGCGCGCTGCATCTGCGAAAGCATCTCGCTGTTGGGCTGGCGTGCAGAGGCGTCTACGTTGAACTGGTGCACTTTCTCGTCGCAGATAACGGCACTTGTAGAGAGCGGCGAACTCAGCACAAGGCCCTCCAATGTTTTGCAACGGCTCAGTGCAACGTATGTTTGTCCGTGGGCAAACGAGTGTTGCGCGTCGATGATGGCATGCTCGAAGGTTAGTCCTTGGCTTTTATGTATGGTTACGGCCCATGCCAATCGCAGGGGAAACTGCTTGAAAGTACCCTCTATCTCTTCTTCAATTTCGTGCGTTGTTTTGTTTAAAACGTACTTGGCGTTCGTCCATTCTTCGGGCAATAGGTCTATCAGTTCCCCTGTTTCGTTGCCTTTCACGGTTACGCCTTGGGCAGTTGTCGACACCACTTTACCCAGCATGCCGTTGTAATAACGCCCTTTGCCCGTGCTGTCGTTCTTAACAAACATCACTTGGGCCTCCTCTTTCAGCTCCAACACAAACTCGGTGGGGAACGATTGTTCAGGAAATTCGCCCGTGATGCTAGCCTTATAATGCCTGCTTGTGCCTGGTAGTTCGGCCAATTTGCTTTCGTTGATGCTCTGCGCTTGGTAGTTGTGCGTTACAAGGCGAATGTAATCAGTGCCAGCAGGTGGAACAAAGTTGGGTATGTATCTGCTATTTAGTCGCTTAAATGTGTCTTGGTCGGCCTTGTTGTCGCGTATTTTGTTCAGCAGAGAAAGAAAATCCAGGTCGTTTTGTCGGTAGACATGTTTCAACTCAATGGTTATGTAGCCCATTTGTTTGAGGGCAAGACTCGAAAAGAAGTAAGGCGAGTCGTAATATTTGCTCAGCATGGTCCACTCTTCGTCTCTAACCACGGGCGGAAGTTGTTGCAAATCGCCTATTAGCAAAAGCTGCACACCACCAAAAGGCTTGCTCCTGTCGCGATACCTGCGCAAAACCATGTCTACCGAGTCGAGCAAATCAGCTCTCACCATACTTATTTCGTCAATCACCAGCAAATCGAGCGTTCGCAATATGCGTTGTTTCTCCTTGCTAACCCTGAAAATACCCTCAGCCTTAAAGGTAGAATTGGGTACGTATGGCGCAAAGGGAAGTTGGAAGAACGAGTGAATGGTTACGCCATTGGCATTGATGGCGGCGATGCCCGTAGGCGCAACCACCACCATTCGCTTAGGCAGTTTGTCTTTAAGCGTACGCAGGAAGGTTGTTTTCCCTGTTCCAGCCTTGCCTGTTAAGAATATGCTTGCACCGGTGTTCTTCACAAACTGCCAGGCCAAGTTCATCTCGTCATTCTTCATTGTTTATTAATCTTTGTTGTGTTGAGATGCCCCGAAGGGCATCAATAGTAGAGGTTAAGCTTTTGTTCTTAATCTATTGTTTGCCAAATACTTATTATGTGTGCGTTAATACGTTGGCAATAGCTTGTTGGCGCACATCCTCAATAGAGCCGCCACGGGTATCATGTCGCTTAATCTGGTTATAATTCGCCGCCATTGGCTAGTTTATCCGCTAGTGTGTTAGTGGCATCTTCGATAAGGTCGAGCGCATAATCGAAGTCTTTTTCATCGCCATAATATGGGTCGGGTATAAGTTTCGCCTTGGGATGATTGGCTGCATAGTCCACCAACATTTTCACTTTGGCTAGTTCGCATGCGTTGTTTGTCTTTTGCGACAGCATCTTTTTGTTGTCGTTATCCATCACGAAGATGTAATCAAACCTTTTGAAATCGTCGGTATCGAATTGTCTTGCCCTGCTGTTAAAGTTGTAACCGCGAGCCGCACCGCACTTACGCATCCTGCTATCGGGCAGTTCGCCCACATGCCAACCGCCAATTCCAGCCGAATCTACTTCGAACAAGTCGCTCATTCCCTTGTTTAGCAACACCTGTTTCATCACGCCTTCGGCAGCAGGCGACCTACAAATGTTTCCCAAACACACGAACAACAATTTGGTTCTCTTTCTATCTTCCATGTCCTTATATATAATAATGTGTAGTGCAAACTTACTAAAAAATGCTTTATTGGGCAAGAGTAGCGCCGAAAAACAATTGTAGGGTGTTGCATACACCCCCATTAACTTGTGCTTTTGTCTGCGCATTCGCCTTTACATTGGGCATTCAATAGTTGCATACCATTGGGCATATAGCCTTTTTCGTACCTATACTTGGCTATAATAACTTTTTTTCTTACCTTTGCGCTTTGTATAAACAAAGACGTATAAAATAAGGTATAGAATATGGCCAACAAATTTGCCGAGTACAAAGGACTTAATCTTACGCAGACCAACAAAGACGTGTTGGCTGAGTGGGGGAAGAACGACATTTTCCATAAGACGATAGACGAAAAAGAAGGATGCCCACAGTTCGTCTTTTACGAAGGGCCTCCGTCGGCCAACGGACATCCTGGCATTCACCATGTACTCGCTAGAAGCATCAAAGATACATTCAACCGATATAAAACGATGAAGGGTTTCCAAGTGAAACGCAAGGCTGGATGGGACACGCACGGCTTGCCAGTGGAACTTGGAGTGGAGAAAGAAATGGGTATTACCAAGGCAGACATCGACAACAAAGAGTCTGCTAAGTACATCTCCGTAGCCGACTACAACAAGAAATGCCGTGAGAATGTGATGATGTACACGGCCGAATGGCGCGAACTTACCGAGAAAATGGGGTACTTCGTAGACCTCGACAACCCATACATCACCTACGATAACAAATATATCGAAACCCTTTGGTGGCTCTTGAAACAACTGTACACCAAGGATATGCTATATAAGGGCTATACCATACAGCCCTATTCGCCAGCAGCAGGCACAGGACTTAGCTCGCACGAGCTGAACCTTCCGGGCTGTTATCGCGACGTTAAAGACACTACCGTTACCGCTCAGTTTGAGATAAAGAACCCCAAACCCGAATGGGAACAATGGGGAAAGGCTTACTTCATGGCGTGGACAACCACTCCTTGGACCCTAGCCGCCAACTCTGCACTGTGTGTTGGCCCGAAGATTGACTATGCTGCCGTGCAAAGCTTTAATCCTTACACGGGCGAACCCATCACTGTTGTGTTGGCCGAGGCGCGCCTTAACGCTTATTTCAACGAGGCCGGTAAAGACGTGGAGCTTTCTACTTATAAGAAAGGCGATAAGGTTATACCTTGGAAAGTGATAGCCAACTACAAGGGCACTGAACTTGTAGACATTGCCTATCATCAGCTGCTGCCATTTATTTCGCCAATGGAAGATGGCGCGTTCCGCGTTATATTGGGCGATTATGTTACCACCGAAGACGGTACGGGTATTGTGCACATCGCCCCGAACTTCGGTGCCGACGATGCGCTCGTGGCTCGTAAGGCAGGCGTTCCGCCCATTGTGTTGGTGGATAAGAAAGGAGCAGAAAGACCCGTTGTTGACCTAGAAGGCAAGTATTTTAAGGTGGAAGACCTCGATGCCGACTTCGTTAGCAAGTACGTTAACCTGCCCGAATGGAACAAATACGCAGGAAGGTATGTGAAAAATGCATACGATGAAACGCTGACAGACGCCGACGAGACGCTCGACGTGTCTATCTGCATGGACTTAAAGGCAGAGAATAAAGCCTTCAAGATAGAAAAACATGTGCACAGCTACCCCCATTGCTGGCGCACAGACAAGCCCGTTCTGTATTATCCGCTTGATAGTTGGTTTATCCGTTCAACCGCAAAGAAAGAGCGGATGTTCGAGTTGAACAAGACAATTAATTGGAAACCCGAATCAACAGGTACAGGTCGCTTTGGCAACTGGCTAGAAAACCTCAACGATTGGAACCTCTCGCGTTCGCGTTTCTGGGGTACGCCGCTACCCATTTGGCGCGATGAAGACGGTCGCGAAATATGTATTGGCTCGCTCGAAGAACTATATTCGGAGATTGAAAAGAGTGTGGCAGCAGGCCACATGTCTTCTAATCCGCTTAAAGAACTAGGGTTTATGCCTGGCGATTATGCGCAAGAAAACTACGAACGCATTGACTTGCACCGTCCTTATGTTGACGATATTGTGCTAGTAAGTGAGGCAGGAAAGCCCATGAAACGCGAAATAGACCTCATTGACGTGTGGTTCGACTCAGGAGCAATGCCTTATGCACAGGTGCATTACCCCTTCGAGAATGCCGAACTCATCGATAAACGCATCGCATTCCCTGCCGACTTCATCAACGAAGGCGTTGACCAAACGCGTGGTTGGTTCTTTACGCTGCACGCCATTGCAACAATGGTGTTCGATAGTGTGGCTTTCAAGAACGTTATCTCTACGGGATTGGTGCTCGATGCCAAAGGAAATAAGATGAGCAAGCACGTTGGCAACGTGGTGAACCCCTTCGAAATGATGGAGAAATATGGTGCCGACCCCGTTCGCATGTACATGCTTACCAACTCGGAACCTTGGGACAACCTGAAATTCGATGCCGAAAGTGTTGACGAAATACGCCGAAAACTCTTCGGAACGCTCTATAACACCTATTCGTTCTTTGCTCTCTACGCCAATGTAGACGGCTTTGATTACAGTCAACCCGACGTTCCCCTGAACGAACGCCCAGAGATTGACCGTTGGATTCTGTCGGAATTGCACTCATTGGTTAAGGGTGTGGAGCGCGAAATGGACGACTACGACCCCACAAGGGCTGGCAGATTGATTGATACTTTTGTGAACGACGACCTCAGTAACTGGTATGTTCGCCTCAATCGCAAACGTTTCTGGGGTAAGGAGATGAGTCAAGACAAGCTCAGTGCTTACCAAACACTGTATACATGCCTTGAAACAGTGGCTAAATTGTTGGCTCCGTTCGCCCCATTCTATGCCGACCAGCTGTATCTCGACCTCACAAGGGCTACCAATCGTGGGCATTTGCAATCGGTTCACTTGGCCGATTTCCCCGTTGCAGACGACAATTGCATCGACCGCGAATTGGAAGAGCGCATGGAAATGGCCCAAAAGATAACCTCAATGGTGTTGGCTTTGCGCCGTAAGGTGAACATCAAGGTGCGTCAGCCCCTGCTGCAAATCATGATTCCTGCCGTAGACCAACGTCAAAGAACGCATATCGAGGCCGTGAAAGACCTCATTATGAGCGAGGTGAACGTTAAGGAACTGAACTTCGTTGAAGACGGAAAGGGCATGCTTGTTAAGAAAGTGAAGTGCAACTTCCGTACAATGGGTAAGAAGTTTGGTAAGCTGATGAAAGGTATCGCCGCCCAAATGGAAACCTTGGAGCAAGATGCCATAGCCGACTTGGAACGCAATGGAAACATCAGCTTGATGGTTGAAGGCAACGAAGTGACGGTTGAGGCGGCCGATGTAGAGATTATCAGCGAAGATATTCCTGGTTGGTTGGTGTCTAACGAAGGCAACATGACCGTGGCTCTCGAAGTGGAACTCACCGACGAACTTGTAAAAGAAGGTATGGCGCGCGAGATTATCAACCGCGTTCAGAACCTACGCAAGGAAAGTGGACTGGAAATTACCGACCGAATAAAGGTTACCTTGGCGCCCAACGCCCAAACCGATGCAGCTGTGGTGGCCTTTGGCGATTACATCAAGAGCCAAGTTTTGGCCGACGACCTCCTTGTACAGCACAACGATGGGAAGGAAATCGCCTTCGAGGACTTTAACTTGAACATTCAAATAGATAAAATAATTCACTAAAAACCCTATCTAACTTATGGCTAACAAAACACGTTACAATGACGAGGAACTAGAAGAGTTCCGCGTTATTATCAACGAGAAACTAAGGCTTGCACGCCGAGATTACGAGGCCATGATGCGTACCTTGATGAACGCTGACGGCAACGATGTAGACGATACTTCACCAACCTACAAGGTTTTGGAGGAAGGAAGTGCAACGCAAAGTAAGGAAGAGCTGATTCAATTGGCTAATCGGCAACAGAAGTTCATTACTGGGCTAGAAGCAGCCCTTGTGCGAATTGCCAACAAAACCTATGGCATCGACCGCATAACAGGCGAGCTTATACCCAAGCAAAGACTTATGGCCGTTCCTCATGCCACGCTAAGCGTGGAGTCGAAGAACGCGCGCAAACGTTAAAATACGCGCCTTAACACAACAGATGTCTTGCCCCTGCAACTGGTTTGTGGGGCGCAAGGCATTGTGCTGAACAACAGAAAACCATTCATGGCAAAAGGAAAAGAGTTATTGACAGATGGCCGCTTGGCCATATTATTGGTGGTTGTAATCCTCATCATCGACCAGGTTATCAAGATTGAGGTGAAGACAAGCATGTCGCTAGGTGAGGCCATTCACGTTACGGATTGGTTTTACATCGACTTCGTGGAGAACAATGGCATGGCCTATGGCATGACTTTCATCAACAAGTTGGTTCTTAGCATTCTGCGATTGGTGGCTATTGTCGTTATCGCCCGCTACATTTGGAAGGTGGTAAAAAAAGGCATGCGTACGCGATACGTCGTTTTTCTTTCCATGATACTAGCCGGCGCGATGGGAAACATGGTCGATTCCATGTTCTATGGGCTGATATTCAACGCCTCCACACCCTTTACGGTGGCCTCGTTTGTTCCCTTTGGCACAGGCTATGCCGACTTCTTAACGGGCAAAGTGGTAGATATGTTCTACTTCCCACTCATCGTAACCACCTATCCCGATTGGTTCCCGTTCAAAGGCGGAGAGCAATTTGTGTTCTTCAGTCCCGTGTTCAACTTCGCCGATGCAAGCATCAGTGTTGGGGTTGTGTGTCTTTTCTTGTTTTGTAGAAAGGAGTGGGAAACCATTTCGTTTGGCTTTTCGAGAAAGAAGAACGTTAACGAAGAATAACATGTTGAATGTGGTGAAAACGATTATTGGCGTATTCATGTTCGCTTTGCTCTTGCTTACGGCCCAAGGTTGTAAGCCAGGCGTGCCTAGCCAGTACATCCAGCCCGGCGAGATGGAAGACATTCTCTACGATTACCATCTTGCAGGGGCAATGGCGCGTAACAGCATGGGCGACGGAAAGGACGAATACGCCTATCGTTTGGCCGCATTAAAGAAACATGGCGTAGACCAAGCGAAGTTCGATTCGTCGATGGTTTACTACATGCAAAACACCAACATGCTCCACGATATATACCAACGACTTTCTAAAAGACTTGAATCAGAAGAAATGGCATTAGGCGGAGCCGCTGCCAATTACGACCGCCTTTCGTCTAAGGGCGATACGGCCAACGTGTGGAATGGCGATCGTTCTGTGGTGTTGACAAGTCAGATACCTTATAATATGTACTCGTTCGCCATAAAAGCCGATACGAGTTTCCATAAGGGCGACCGCTATTTGTTAGAGTTCGATGTTCAATTTATCTTCCAAGAAGGTGTTCGCGATGCCGTGGCGGTAATGGCTATGACCCTTGCCAACGACAGTGTTGTGGCACAGACCATCCACATCTCATCACCCTCGCACTTCACCTTGCAGCTGAACGACGACGAACGACAGGGTATCAAGCGAATAAATGGATACTTCTTGCTGAACAACGAGAAGGTTTTTGGCGGCATGAAGACTACACTTAGACTGTTGCCCATCTACAATATTAGGCTAATCAAGATGCGTGCAAACGCTCCCGAACAGCCAAGCAATCAGCCCGAACCCAACAAAATAGACTCGGCTGTGACCATAGACGACCCGAAACAATGGACGAACGAAAACGCTATGCCGCAAACAAGATAGTTCACGGCGACGTGATACTGAGGAATGGAGTGGTGAACATAGTCAGAGCCGCAGTGCAAAGCTATTCACCTCTCGATGGCGAACAAGCCAATACCGTTTGGCTTGGTGGCGAAATTGTTCTGAAAAAAGATGAAAACGGGGAACTTCGGGCATTTCACAAGGGCGTGTTACTAGAATAAGTGCAAGCCAATAGCCGGTGTTTCAGCCGTATTTGGCTTTCACATACACGGCCCCTTAACTTAAACATTGCCTTTCTACCTTTTAATTGACAAGTAATAAACATGGCATGACGAACATCTTACTATCTATAATGCTGGCGGCCAATGTGCTTTTTGGCTCTCCCGTAAACTATCCCATCTCTTTGGCCGGTAACTTTGGCGAGCCTCGCCCCAACCATTTTCATGGTGGAGTGGACGTAAAAACCGATGGAGTGGAGGGAAAGGCCATCTTTTCCATTGGCGATGGGTACGTGTCGCACGTCTCTGTGGGCTACGATGGCTTTGGAAATGCCGTATACGTACACCATCCCGAAGGCTATACCAGCGTATATTGCCACCTGAAAACCTTTACGCCTGCTATCAAAGCTATGGTTAGAAAGTGGCAGTATGTCAACAAACAGTCTACGGGCGACATCTGGTTTAAACCCACCGACCTACCTGTTGCAAAGGGACAACTCATTGCCATTAGCGGAAATTCGGGCGCATCGGAGGCACCGCACCTGCATCTTGAATTGCATGAAACACGCTCGGGCGACATGCTCGACCCGCTCGACTTTATCGGACATCATGTTAAAGACGCCCTGCCACCTATGGCGCACGGCTTTATGGCCTATCCCGTAAGTGGCGAAGGGGTATTTAACAACAACCCAGGCAAGTCCTCGCATTCATTCTCCTCGCACAATTTGCCCAATAAGTTCACCGCTTGGGGTAAGGTGGGCTTTGGTATATGGGCCAACGACTACATGGAAATAACCTATAATAGATATGGTGTTAAGAAGACCGAGTTGTTGGTTGACGGCAAAAGCGTTTTCAAAAGTAACGTCAATCGCATTCCTTACGAAAAGACTGTTCAGGTAAACGCATGGGGCGACCATGAACATTTCTTGCGATATAATGTGTGGTACATGCACTCGTTTCTCTATCCGGGCATGGGATTGCAAATGTTATCTGCCGACAAAAACAAGGGAATAGTGAACTTCAACCAAGAAAGGGATTACCACTTGGAGTATGTGCTGACCGACTTTAAAGGCAACACAAGCCGATATACGTTCACTGTGACAGGACAAAAACGCGCTATCGCTCCCCAACGGCAAGCAAGCACGCTACGAAGTGTGTATTGGAACAGGCCATACGCCTTGCAGACAGATGGTGTGCAGTTGTTGATAAAGCCCAATTCGGTGGCCAACGCCATTACCTTGACACAGACTATCAGTTGTAAAGACGACGCTCTGTCCAACGCTTGCACGTTTACCAACAACGCCGAACGACTTTTCCATCCTGCACGGATAAGCTTGAAACTGACGAAGAAGGTAAAAGACACTTCTAAACTATACATCAGCGGGCGCGGATATGTTACGCGTTATCTGGGTGGAACATACGAAAAAGGCTGGGTTACGGCCAACATGCGCGACCTACACCTGCAATATTCCATCGACTACGACGACGAACCGCCTATTGTTTCGCCTGTGGGACAAGGCAATTGGAACGCCACGAAAATCATCAAACTAGGACTTACCGATGCGAAAAGCGGCGTAGACACTTACCAAGGCTACATAGATGGGCAGTTCGTATTGTTCGAAGACGTGCCGTTAAGTCCGTGGGTGGCGTGCAAACTGGCCGAAACACCCATCAAGCGCACAGGTAAACAACGCCGTTTAACGTTCTTCGCCACCGACAATCAAGGCAACAAAAGACGTTTTGAAACAGATATTCTTTATTAATCAAACTAATTATACAGTTATGAAGAAGCTATTGCTAATTGCCGCCTTCTCCCTAGTTGGGCTGGGCAGCTATGCTTGCACCAACTTCATTGTGGGTAAAAAGGCAAGCAAAGACGGGTCGGTCTTCTGCACATATAATGCTGACGACTACGGTATGTTCATCGGATTATGCCATTTTCCAGCAGGCAAGCATGCCAAAGGAGAAATGCGTAAGGTGGTAGATTGGGACAGTCACAAATATCTGGGAGAAATTCCAGAGGCACCAGTTACCTATAACGTTATCGGAAACATCAACGAACACCAAGTCTGCATCGGTGAAACCACATACGGAGGGCGTGAAGAAATGACCGACTCGACGGGTTTGATAGACTATGGTTCGCTTATATACATCGCCTTGCAGCGTAGCAAAACGGCACGCGAGGCTATCAACGTGATGACCACTTTGGTAAATACCTATGGCTATTACTCTGGTGGCGAAACTTTCACCATCTGCGATCCCAACGAGGCTTGGATTATGGAGATGATGGGAAAAGGCGCAGGAAGTAAAGGTGCAGTGTGGGTTGCGGTGCGCATTCCCGACAACGCCATTTGCGCTCATGCCAACCAAAGTCGCATAACAAAGTTTATGCAATACCCTAAAGGCGACGTAATGTACTCGAAAGACGTTATCAGCTTTGCACGTTCTAAGGGTTGGTACACGGGTAAGGATAAGGATTTCTCTTGGCGCGATGTCTATGGCGAACCCACTTTCGGAGGAAGAAGGTTCTGCGATGCACGTGTTTACAGTTTCTTTAACCGCTTTGCCGACAACTTCGACCGCTATTTGCCTTGGGTTCTTGGCAAGGACCCCAATGCCGAAGACATGCCTTTGTGGATTATTCCCAACAAGAAAGTTAGTTTCGAAGACGTTGCTGCTGCCATGCGCGACCATTACGAAGGAACGCCTTTGGCACTGGACAGCACCAATGTTGGTGGTGGTATATGGCAAATGCCTTATCGTCCCACACCGCTTTATTATACGGTAGACGGTAAAAAATACTTCAATGAACGTCCTGTATCTACCCAACAAACCGCTTTCAGCTTTATTGCTCAACTGCGTTCTTGGTTGCCCAGGCAGATTGGTGGCATCCTTTGGTTTGGTAACGACGATGGAAACATGGTTCCCTATACGCCCATCTACTGCGGAAATACCGTTCAACCCGAATGCTATAACACGCCTGGTGCCGACGCTTTGAACTTCTCGGACAAGAATGCGTATTGGGTTTGCAACTGGGTTAGCAACATGGTTTACCCACGTTACAGCCTTCTTTTCCCACCGCTTAAAGCAATGCGCGACAGTCTTGAAAACAGTTATTTGGCTCAACAGCCACAAGTAGAGAAACGTGCAGCCGAACTTTACAACACAGACGTATCGAAAGCCATTAAATATCTGAACGATTATAGCAACGAGCAGGCACAATCTATGTTGAAGAACTGGAAAGAATTGGCTACTTTCCTTATCGTAAAGTATAACGACATGGCTGTTAAACCCACCGAAGGACGCAGTTTCAAACGCAACAAAGAGGGTCTTGGCGCAAAGGTTCAACGCCCTGGCTATCCTGAGGCTTTTGCTCGCAAACTGGTAAAGGAAACGGGCGACAGGTATGTTGTGCCCGAAGAAAAGAAAAAGTAAGATGCTAAATATTGGGCGTTAAAGGCACAAGCGCGTTGTGAACGCTGTGTAACTACAAGCTAAGTCTTAGCCGCTTAATTGCCTTTAACCGTACACGAAAGCCCCACTGCATGGCCTTGTCATTTGGTCGGCAGCGGGGCTTTTCTTTGTTTCCAGTCACGTTGATATAAGCAGGGCCAATAGAACTTAGCTTATAGACGAAAGGAATTTCTTTTGGAACGTTGGTTGTACACCGCCGTTTCGTTGTCAATCTGTTAGTGAAAACTATCTGTATAGCGGCTACAAACACGCTTGTACTCACACTACAAGCGGCTTGTAGTGCGAGTACAAGTGTCTTGTAGTGTCCGTACAAGTGTCTTGTAGTGTCAATACAAGCCCCTTTGTAGTGTCAGTAGAAGGGGTTTACAAGTTGGTGTTCCAAAGTTTATTCTTGGCGTATTTGCCTATTTGGTATAGAAATCAATAAACCTTGTTAGGGCTTGCTTACACACGGGGCAGAACTCAGGAAACTCGTTTGTGCGCATCCTGCAATCTTGATAGCCACGATAAACGCCTTTTAGGCTATATCCAGCACCTTCGTAAGCACCAACTGTTTTCTTATTCTTCTCGGTTGCAGGTGTAGGTATTGGCGTATTCTTCTTAACGAGGTTTTCCCATTTCCCTTTGAAGTTCACTAATGTAGTGAGGTTTTCTTCCCACGGTTCGATGTCGCGTGGGTACATTGAAATGCTTTCGGCCTCGTAGGCATATTCATCGCCCAATCCTGCAAAGCTATGTCCAAACTCATGTACAACCACTGGCTTGAACTTCTCGTGGTGGGTCATAGACAGGTTATAAGAGTTGAGGATACCTCCTCCGCCATACTTTTCGGTGTTCACCAACACGATAATATGTTCGTAAGGCGTGCCAGCCAACCAGTCGTGCAGTTCGAATAGGTTCAGCGTGGTAAGGTAACGGTCGCTATAAAACGTGTCGAAGTGCGAGTGCAACGCCGTATTTTTCCATATTCCCTTAGAGGGTTCACTCGTTCCACTCTCCTTTGAGGGCGATTTCACCGCCACAATGTTAAATCGGTTGCGTGTAGACTTAAATGGTTCGTGGGCAAACAAAGCCTCGGTTGCTGCTTTGGCATCTTTTAAGAACACGTCCATTTCTGCATCTGTGTAGCCTTCTGCAACGTAGGCGATGTGGATGCAATGGTTCGGGTCGGCTGCCTTCTGGAGCGTTTCGTAAGGCGTAACGGATGTTTCGCCTATTTTTCTAATCAAGATGTCCTTTGGAGCCACCGTGTGCGTTAGGCTAGCCACCACCTGTCGGCGGTTGTTTCGCAGGTCGATGGTAATCTCCACCGTGTCTTTTGGCATTGGAACTAGGAACACATTCTCGAAAGACTTGGACGACGACTTGGCCTCGTCGTAGGTAAGCCATTCTTGAAACAGCGTTGAGAAAGAGTTGCGGTAAATCACTTGCTTGTCTTTCTTCCGCCTAACAGTAATCTGTCCGTTGCCTTCAACAGGTATTTCTGCAAGCCTTTGCCGTTTGCCGTACCATCCAGGCATGACGTTTAGCTTGGCCACAGAAATCTCTTGTTTGTTTACATTCCCTGCAAAGGTGTAGTCAATGCGCAGGGTTCGGTTGTCAAACTCGTCGTCGAATCGTTGCGACCACGTGGTCAAAGTACTCGCCAAGGCGAGAATTGATAGTAGTAGTGTCTTCATTTTATAGTATGATGTTAAACGATAATAATTGTCTAGAATTGTTTGATGTAGGCAGATTGCCGCATGGTGTGGCTGCTTGTTGGCGTTTGCGGTTCGGGCCAAATGTGCAATGTGTGCACAACGGTACTGCCATTTGTGGCAAACAATGCGCTTACGCCCACCTTATGGAGCGTAAGCTGTTGGCGTTTGGTTGCCCATTGTGCAGGGTGGCTTTTAATAAACCCTCAGCACGGCACCAACCTTTATCTGGTAATCTTCGGGCAAGTCGTTCATCTTGTACAGACTCTTCACGCGAATGCCGTACTTCTGTGCGATGTCGTACATGCTCTCGCCAGGTTTAACCACGTGTGGCTTGTCCTTAAATTGTTTCTCTGCATGCTTGCGTTTCTTTTTTAGGTAGATGATGTCGCCCTCGGCTAGCACGTCATTCTTAGAACGTTCGTTGGCTTTGGCAAGCGACCTAGCCGAAAGTTCCAATTCTTCGGCCAACGACTTAAAGGTATCTCCTCGTCTTGCTCGGAGATAGTAGTTGTCGTTGTACTTGTATATCGGGTGCAGGCGCATGTTGCTGCTACCCGGCTGATAGTTGCCGGCATGTTTGGCAAAGAACTTGTCGTAGTCTTTTGCCGAGTCGTACAAGTATAGCTTATAAAGCTCAATTACATTAATCAGTTTCGTGGCATAACCAGGGTCTGTGGCATATCCGCATGCCTTTAATCCCTTGGCCCATCCGCGATAGTCGTTAGGCGCGAGTGCAAAAAGCGACTTGTAACGGTCGCGCTTTAAAAACTGGCTATGGTCTTCGTAGCTTTCTTTCGCACTTTTGTACGACCTAAAACATTCGTTTTTGGCATCGTCGTCGTGGTAAGTCTTACGCCCTGTCCAGTCGTGACACTTAATGCCAAAGTGGTTGTTGCCCTTTTTTACCAGTGCGCCCTGTCCTGCTCCGCTCTCCAATAGCCCTTGTGCCAACGTGATACTGGCGGGAATGCGATGTTTGAGCATCTCTTCGATGGCCAAATCCTTGTATTGGCTGATGTAAGTTTGGTACACCGAATTCCAACGCAGCTGTGCCGAAACGGGTAGAACAAGTGCTATTGTGGTAAGCAGAACAACTATTTTCTTCATATAAAACTGATTTTAAGCACAAAAGTAATGATTATTATTGTAACTTCGCACATTCGGAAAAGCTTATTATAAGTATTTCAACCATTCTTCACCTTGCTGCGCCGTTTTTATAAACAATTAGCTATTGCAAAAACGATTAGCCCCCTCCACTAGAAAACATGGAGCAGTAGATGGAAGTGTCGCATTAGTTTCAAATTATTATTTCCTATTCCCATCAGGGGATGCTTTATTTTTTGTAACTTTGTGCACCTAATGTTATTATCCAATGAACCAACAAACGCATTACATCTTATTAGCCTTGGGGAGCAATGTCGCGGCCGAGCTGCATATCGAACAAGCAAAAGCGCGATTGTCGGCTGTTTTCCCGCAACTGCGATTTTCGCGTTCGCTTATCACTCCTGCAATAGGCATTGTGTCGCCACCATTTATAAACTGTTTGGCCGAAGGGTATTGCAGTGTGCCGTTGGAAGGGGTACTAGTTACGCTAAAAGACATTGAGGCGCAGATGGGAAGTGTGCCCGAAGAGCGCAAGAAAGGCATTGTGAAGATAGACATTGACTTGTTGCAGTTTGATAACACGAAGCGTAAAGCCGACGATTGGAGTAGGGATTATATTCAATTACTACTTAATGAGTTAAGCTGTAAATAAGCAATCAATGCTTAAACGGCATAACAACCAACCGTATTAGGCAAACAATAAAAATGTAGTTGTAGCCAAGCTAATCCTAAAACAAACGTCCATACTTTCAAACAAAATGATTAACTTTGTGCGAGTAAATAACAAATAAATGATTTCAGTTGAAGGTTTAACGGTTGAGTTTAGTGTAAAGCCGTTGTTTAAGGACGTTAGTTTTGTGGTAAACAATCGCGACCGCATTGCTTTGGTTGGCAAAAACGGCGCAGGCAAGTCTACCATGCTCAAAATATTATGCGGAAAACAAAAGCCCACGGCTGGCAATGTGTCTGTTCCTTCGGGAACAACTGTGGGATATTTACCACAAGTAATGGTTCTTGAAGATGATACAACGGTAAAAGAAGAGGCCAGAAAGGCCTTTGCCGACAATACGGAATTGAAGGCACGCGTTGAGCAGTTGAACAACGAACTGAGCGAAAGAACCGACTACGAAAGTGAGGATTACATGGCTCTTGTTGAGCGATTTACCCACGAACACGAACGTTACCTAATGCTGGGTGGCAACAATTACGAGGCCGAATTGGAGCGAACGCTCATCGGGTTGGGGTTTAACAGGAACGACTTAGACCGCCCCACGAGTGAATTTAGCGGTGGTTGGCGCATGCGTATCGAGCTGGCAAAGATTCTTTTACGCAAACCCGACGTGCTATTGCTCGACGAACCCACCAACCATCTGGACATCGACAGCATTCAATGGCTCGAACAGTTCTTGGCACAGAGTTCTGGTTCGGTGGTACTTGTCAGTCACGACCGTGCCTTTATCAACAATGTAACTAACCGCACGCTAGAAATATCGTGTGGAAAGGTGATTGATTATCGTGTGAAGTACGACGAATATGTTACGCTAAGGGCCGAACGAAGGGAACAACAACTGCGCGCCTACGAGAACCAACAAAAGGAAATAGCGGACATGAAAGACTTTATCGAGAAGTTTCGCTATAAACCTACGAAGGCTGTTCAGGTGCAGAGCCGCATCAAACAGTTGGCTAAGATTGTGCCGATAGAAGTAGACGAGGTGGACACTTCGGCTTTGCGATTAAAGTTTCCGCCCTGTTTGCGCAGTGGCGACTATCCCGTTATATGCGACGATGTGCGTAAGGATTACGGCAAGCACACTGTCTTCGACCATGTTACGTTTACCATTAAACGAGGTGAGAAGGTTGCCTTTGTGGGTAGAAACGGCGAAGGAAAGTCTACTTTGGTGAAGTGTATTCTCAACGAGATACCTTATACGGGCGAATTAAAGATTGGTCATAATGTGCAGATTGGCTATTTTGCACAAAACCAAGCCCAATTGTTAGACGAAAGCCTAACCGTTTTCGAAACGATTGACAATGTGGCGAAAGGCGATATACGCTTAAAAATACGCGACATACTGGGCGCATTTATGTTTGGAGGCGAGGCATCGGACAAGAAAGTGAAGGTGTTGAGTGGCGGCGAACGCAGCAGGCTGGCTATGATTAAGCTGCTGTTAGAGCCTGTTAACTTGCTTATACTCGACGAACCCACCAATCATCTCGACATGCAGTCGAAGGATGTGCTGAAAGAAGCCATCAAAGCGTTCGACGGAACGGCCATTGTTGTTTCTCACGACCGTGAGTTCCTCGACGGGTTGGTATCGAAAGTGTACGAGTTTGGCGAGGGTAGGGTGAAAGAACACCTTGGCGGCATATACGATTTTATACGCTCTGCGGCCGCAAACCAGCCCGATAACGCCATGCCTGCTAATATCGACAGCCTTCTGCATACGTCAGCAACCGCTCCAATCAAGGCCGACGAAAGCCCAAAAACCGACAACGAAAGCTATGCGCAGCGTAAAGAGCGGATGAAAAAGGTGAACAAAGCCGAGAAAGCCGTTAAGGAATGCGAGGGGCGGATAGCATCAATGGAGAAACGCATAGCCGAACTTAACGAATTGCTAAGCGACGTAAACAATGCCTCGGACATGACGCTCGTGAGCGAATATACCTCCGTGCAACGTGCCTTGGATAGCGAAAACGAAAAGTGGATGGAACTGAGCCAAACCCTTGAAGAACTGTCGAGGCAGGTGTCGTAGAGGTAGATGGTTGGCCTTTGTCTCGGTGAACATATAGCTAGGTACTAAATATTTAATCATTATTATCCAATAACAAAAAAAGAAATCATGAACATGAAACAAATCTTTCCTGCGCTCTTGATGATGGCCTCGCCCACGTTGGGCATGGCTCAGGGGCAGTCGGGGCTAGTGATGTCAGACCTTGACAAGTCGGTTCGTGCGGCCGACGATTTCTATCAGTTTGCTACGGGCGGTTGGCAAAAGAACAATCCGTTGCCGGCAGCCTATTCGCGCTTTGGCAGTTTCGACCGATTGCAAGAAGATAACAACAAGCGCATTAACAACATCTTGGGCGAACTGCTGAAAAAAAAGTTCAAACCGGGTAGCACGGAGCAGAAATTGTCCGACTATTACAAGCTGGCTATGGACTCTACTCGCCGCGAAAAGGAGGGACTTGCACCTGTTGCAGCCTTGATTACAGAGGTGGAAGGGGCTAAAACCAAGGCCGACCTTGAACAATTTCAACTTAAATATGCCGTTTATGGCTACGGCGTTGGTTTCGGTTCGTACTTCGCTGCCGACGAAAAGAACGTAACGATGAATATCTTGACTATCGGTCAGGGTGGTTTAACGCTTGGTCAGAAAGACTATTACGTGAACAACGACCCCGCCACGGTAGCCATTCGTGAGGCTTATCGCAAGCACATTGCACGCATGTTCCGCCTTTATGGCTTTAACGAGGCACAAGCCGATGCCCGTCGCGACGCTATTTTCCGCATGGAAACGGCATTGGCGTTGGTGTCGAAGAGCGCAACCGAACTGCGCGACCCACAAGCCAACTACAATAAGATGACCTTAAAGGAATTTAAGGAAAACTATCCCAACATAAATCTTGAAGCAATGGCTAATGCCGAGGGCGTGAAATCTGCCTATATTCAGGAAATGATTGTGGGGCAGCCTGGCTTTATGGAGGGGTACGACAAGCTTTATGCTGCGGCAACGGCCGATGACTTGCGCGCACTTATCGAGTGGGACATCATTCAAAGTTCTGCCTCGTACCTCACGAACGAAATTCGTTTGGCCAACTTCGACTTCTTTGGCAAGACCATGAGCGGCCGAAAGGAAGAATATCCGTTGTGGAAACGTGCCACAAACCAAGTGGAAGAGCAGATGGGTGAGGCATTAGGTAAGATGTATGTTGCCCGTTATTTCCCCGAAACGTCGAAGAAGATGATGGAACAGCTGGTGCGCAACCTGCAAATCTCGCTTGGACAACGTATTGATGCACAAACATGGATGAGCGACACCACAAAGGCAGCTGCCCATAACAAGCTAAACAAGTTCTATGTTAAGATTGGTTACCCCAACAAATGGATTGATTATAGCAAACTAACCATCGACCCAACGAAGTCGTATTACGAGAATGTGCTTGCTTGTCGAAAGTTCTCGCACGATAGGCACATTCAGATGAGAGCGGGTAAGCCCGTTGACCGCGATGAATGGTTGATGACCCCGCAAACGGTTAACGCTTACTACAACCCCACAACCAACGAGATTTGTTTCCCCGCCGGTATTTTGCAGCGTCCCTTCTTCGACCCTAAGGCCGACGAGGCTTACAACTACGGTGCTATTGGCGTGGTTATTGGTCATGAGATGACACACGGCTTTGACGACCAGGGTAGGCAATACGATGCCAACGGATATATGAACGATTGGTGGACTGCATCTGATGCAAAAGGATTTGAAGAACGCGCTAAACTTTATGCCGACTTCTTCTCGAACATCAAAGTACTTCCCGACCTCAACGCCAATGGACAGTTTACGCTCGGCGAAAACCTTGCAGACCACGGCGGATTGCAAGTTAGTTTCTTTGCTTTCAAGAACGTAGAGGCCAAAAAACACCTTAAGACCATCGACGGCTTTACGCCCGACCAGCGTTTCTTCTTGGCTTATGCTGCTGTTTGGGGACAAAACATCACCGAACAAGAAATTCGTAACCGCACAAAGGCCGACCCACATGCGCTGGGTAAATGGCGTGTGAATGGCGCTCTGCCGCATATTGACGCTTGGTACGAGGCTTTCGGTGTGAAAGAAGGCGACAAGTTGTTTATCCCTAAGAGCCAACGTTTGTCGCTTTGGTAAAGGGGTAAAACTGTAATAAGCATTATTTTAACCGTTGCTCGATGAGGTGTTGTTAAGGCCAACTAGGCCTTGCACCTATCGGGCAACGGTTTCTTTTTGTTGCCATCCGCCATTGTTTGCCATCGAAGTGCTTTCTATTGAAAGTGCCAATCGCTTTGTTTTTTACTGTTATCTACCATTGTGTTGCCACATTATTCTTGAATGTGTGTAATGTTTTCAGTGCGAATTTTAACACTATGACTGCCCTTGTAACTCACCAATCGCCCACCTTGCCGCAAAAAATCGTTTCTCGCGAAGGTTTGTTTTGATGCAAAAAGGGGGTAGTTGTAAATGCTGGCAAAATGAATATTTATTATAGTAAACCGTCATTTGCGCCCATTTTGGTGCTATTTGCAGCTAAATGCCATGCAATATGCTGCTAAACGCAGTGCGTTTTGCCGCTAAATGCAATGCAATTTGCCGCTAAATGCAGTGCATTTTGGTGCTAAACGCAAGGTAAAATACTGCTAAATGCAGTGCAAAATGCTGCTAAATACAAGGCGAAAGGCATATATATCCACTGCAATGGTATAAACAAAACCTTTTCGAACCATGAAGTACATGGCTAAACAGGGCATAATAACCATTAAAAAGTGGGGTTTTAGGGGCTAAAAGTGGATAACTGGAGTTGAAAAAATACGAGTTGGCAACCAAACTAGAAAGACAAAATGGTGCAAAATGCAGGTGTTATTCTAGAAAATAGACAAAACGAAAGGCCTGAAAGGCTAGAATTGGTGGCTATTTACCTACTTTTTAACCTGTATTTTCGCTAGAACGGAGTGAAATTTGGAGTGATTTTGTAAGATAAAAGATAGTAATTTAAGGTTTTGGCATGATGCTTTTCTTGAGTTGATGATTATTGTAGTTGATGAGTTTGTGTGTTCGTGAGTTTATAAGTTCAGCACAGGCTAAAATGTAAAGGGTATGATTTTGATAGTGAAATCTTCAAAGGGATAATTCTGAAAAGTCTAATAGAGCTTAGTTAGGCTAGCAACAGAGAGAAATGAATTACTCGTTTTTATATTTCGCTATGTATAAGCCCCCTCTTATTGGTTAACGCTATCTAATGCAAAGCTTGTTTAAGATGGCTACCATAGATTGTTGGATGATATGGCAAAAGATTGAAAAATACGTCGCACCCTTTTTCCCCTCAGTGAGGAGTAGGCGTAACACCTTGTTTTATTGCGTGCGAGAAGATGCGTTGGTGCTAGTTAATGCGTAAAGAATGGGCATAGACTAAAAAAACGTTGAATAGTTTCTTTTGTTCTTGTTTGTTTCATAAACAATTGTTACCTTTGCGTTTAAATAGTCTAAGATAATGTCTCTGATTATCCTTTTAATCATAGTCGTTGGTTTTATTCTCATTAGCACAGAGAATGTTACAAATGTGAATAGAGCCGCTGTAGCAATATTCCTTGGTACAGTGGGGTGGGTGTTGTATGTTTCCTATGGAACGGATTTCGTGCAGCTGATGCACAAGCAGGCCTACGCCGACTATCTTAACGGCATGGCGCACACAAGTCAGGCAGTGAAACAATTTATCGCTCAGACCATCTTTTTGCGTTATGTGGGTAAGGCTTGCGAGATAGTTCTCTTCTTGCTGGCCACGATGACCATCGTAGAGATATTGAACAATAACGGCTGTTTCGACTTCTTGGGTATATGGGCACGAACTCGTGACAGCAAAAAGCTGCTTTGGATGATGATGCTCATCGTCTTTGTGGTGTCTGCAAACTTAGACAACCTTACCACAACGGTGATGGCCTTGACGCTCATTCATCAGGTGATACCCAACAGGCGTTACCGAATGATTTATGGTAGTGTGGCCGTAATTGCTGCAAACATGGGTGGAGCATTAACGGTTATTGGCTCGCCCGAAGGTTTGGTGCTATGGAACATGGGCGCGATAACTGCCACAAACTATTCGTTAAGCATGGCAGTACCTTGCATCGTTACTTGTGTTGTGCCAACCTGGTTGTTGTCTAGGGCATTGCCCGACCGTATCGACATTGAATTTTTGCGGCTCCCTTATCGCGGCGACGATACCAACTTGAATGTTTGGCAGCGTCTTGTGATGTTCGTTGTGGGCATTGGCGGTCTGTGGTTTATCCCTACATTCCATAATATCACCAAGTTAAGCCCTTTCCTCGGCGCACTTTGCGTGCTGTCGGTGCTATGGGTGGTTAACGAAATATTCAACCGAAAGCTGCTTAACACGGGCGAAACGATACATCGCCGCATACCACGCGTGTTGCAGTATGGCTCTATGCAGATGATATTGTTTGTTTTAGGCATCATGTTTGCGGTGGGCGTAGTTAATGAAACGGGCTTTTTCAGCGAGGTAACGGCCTATATCGACAAACAGACACCCAACATTTGGTTCTTTGGCGTGGCAAGTGCGGCCATCAGTAGTGTGCTCGACAGTTTCGTTACAGCTATGTCTGCCGTGTCGCTACATCCCGTTTTGTCGGGTGAGAATGCTGAACTTACTTCGTATTCGGCCAACTTCGCCCAGAACGGGGCTTATTGGAAGATGATTGCTTTTGCAACAGCAGTGGGTGGTAACATTCTGCCCATAGGCTCGATAAGTGGCTTGGCACTGATAAGAACGGAGCGTATGCGCGTTGGATGGTATTTCGCCAATGTGGGATGGAAAGTTCTTTTGGGTGGCGTATTGGGCCTGGCGTTGCTTTGGCTCATTGCGTAAGTAAACAGATGGGGATGTGCAATGGCTCCCATAGTTTTGTACAATGATTGGGCTACCAACTTGTTGACTTGTCAACTTGTTAATTTGTCAACCAAAATAAAGGACGATTACGCTACACCTTATTATATACATAGGTGTAGAAACTAGATAAAGTTATCAAAACAATGACAAAAGTAAAGACAATAGGCATACTCACGTCGGGTGGGGATGCACCAGGAATGAATGCTGCCATACGCGCCGTGACACGCGCTGGCATTTGTAATGGGTTTAACATAAAAGGCATATACCGTGGTTTCGACGGACTTATAAACGATGATATAAAGCCTTTCACCACCGAGAACGTTAGTGGTATCATCATGCAGGGCGGCACCATATTGAAGACCGCGCGCAGCAGTGAATTCACAACAGAAGAGGGAAGGAAGAAAGCTTACGAGAACATCGTTAAAGAAGGGATAGATGCTTTGGTTGTGATTGGGGGTAATGGTTCGCTTACGGGTGCAATGGTGTTTGCAAGAGAATACGACTTGTGTTGCATTGGGCTTCCTGGAACCATCGACAACGACCTTTACGGTACCGACTCGACCATTGGCTACGATACCACGATGAATACTATTGTGGAATGTGTAGACCGCATACGCGACACGGCACAAAGCCACGAACGTATTTTCTTTGTCGAGGTAATGGGACGCGATGCTGGCTTTTTGGCTCAGAACAGTGCCATTGCTGCTGGCGCAGAGGCCGCCATCATACCCGAAGACTCGACGGACGTTGACCAATTGGCGCGGTTTATGGAACGGGGCATACGCAAATCGAAGAAGAGTTGCATCGTCATCGTATCGGAAAGTCCCAAGTGTGGCGCGCTGTATTATGCCGACCGGGTGAGGAAAGAGTTCCCCGACTATGATGTGCGCGTGTCCATCCTTGGACATTTGCAACGTGGCGGTAGGCCAACAGCCCACGACCGCATCTTGGCTAGCCGCACAGGAGTGGGCGCAATAGATGCCATCATGCAAGGACAACGCAACGTTATGATTGGTGTCCGCAACAACGAAATTGTATATGTGCCACTTTCCGAAGCCATTAGGAGCGATAAGCCCTTTGATAAAAAGCTGATAACCGTTTTAGACGAACTAAGCATATAAAAGGAACAACATTTGGAAAAGTTTAATGTTTGCATACATTAAATTGCCTGAACATTTTGGCAATTCCGTTTTTTATCGTTACTTTTGCGCAATCATTAATAAAGAAATATAATAAACTAGATATCTGAATATGTCAAACATAGAAGGACACATTTCGCAAATTATTGGTCCGGTAATTGACGTCTACTTCGACACCAAGGGCCAAGAGGAGGAGAAAGTGCTGCCGAAAATTCACGATGCCTTGCGTATCGTTAGGCCCGACGGCCGCGAATTGATAGTGGAGGTTCAACAGCATATCGGTGAGGACACTGTGCGCTGCGTGGCAATGGATAACACCGACGGTCTGCAACGCCACCTTAAAGCAACGCCTTTGGGCAGTCCTATCACCATGCCGGCCGGCGAACAGATTAAAGGCCGCATGCTGAACGTTATCGGCAAGCCCATCGACGGCATGTCGGAACTGAACATGGAAGGTGCTTACCCCATCCATAGGGAGGCTCCTAAGTTCGACGAACTTTCTACCCATAAGGAAATGTTGGCCACGGGCATCAAGGTTATCGACCTGTTGGAACCCTATATGAAGGGCGGTAAGATTGGTTTGTTTGGTGGTGCGGGCGTTGGTAAGACCGTGCTTATCATGGAACTGATTAATAACATCGCCAAGGGACACAACGGTTACTCGGTGTTCGCAGGTGTTGGAGAACGTACACGTGAAGGAAACGACCTTATCCGAGATATGATCGAGTCGGGTGTAATCCGCTATGGCGACAAGTTTAGGAAGGCAATGGAGGAGGGCAAATGGGACCTTTCACTAGTTGATCCTGAAGAACTACGCCAATCGCAAGCCACTCTTGTGTATGGGCAGATGAACGAGCCGCCTGGCGCACGTGCCTCTGTGGCATTGTCGGGATTAACCGTTGCCGAAGAATTCCGCGATCATGGCGGAAAGGATGGCGAGCCAGCAGACATCATGTTCTTTATCGACAACATCTTCCGCTTTACGCAAGCAGGCTCGGAAGTATCGGCTTTGTTGGGCCGTATGCCTTCGGCTGTGGGCTATCAGCCTACATTGGCCAGTGAGATGGGTGCGATGCAAGAGCGCATTACGTCTACTAGGCGCGGTTCCATCACGTCTGTTCAGGCCGTATATGTGCCTGCCGACGACTTGACCGACCCTGCTCCCGCTACCACTTTCACGCACTTGGATGCTACAACAGAGCTTAGTCGTAAGATTACTGAGCTGGGTATTTATCCTGCCGTGGACCCATTGGGCTCCACTTCGCGTATTTTGGACCCGCTGATCGTGGGTAAAGAGCATTACGAATGTGCGCAACGTGTGAAACAAATATTGCAACGCTATAAGGAATTGCAAGACATCATTGCCATTCTTGGTATGGATGAGTTGAGCGACGAAGACAAGCAGACGGTGAATCGCGCACGTAGGGTGCAGCGTTTCCTTTCTCAGCCGTTTACCGTTGCCGAGCAGTTTACGGGTGTTAAGGGCGCGATGGTAAGTATCGAAGACACCATCAAGGGTTTTAACATGATACTTGACGGTGAGGTAGACGACCTTCCAGAGCAAGCTTTCTTGAACGTCGGCACGATAGAAGACGCTATCGAAAAAGGTAAGAAGTTGCTTGAAGCAGCAGGTTCCAACTAGTTTGTGTAAAAGCATGTGTCTATGCTCAAATTGATTATTGTTTCTCCGGAAAAGCAACTCTATCAAGGCGATGCCCAAAGCGTAAAGGTTCCTGGCAGTCTTGGTGAGTTCGAGATACTCGACAATCATGCGCCCATCATCTCTTCGTTAGATGCCGGCCAAGTGGTTTACGTCACGGATGAGGGCGAAACGCATGAGTGTGCCATCACAGGTGGTTTTGTCGAGGTGCAAAAGAACGTTGTCTCCTTGTGTGTGGAGGTATAACGGCTCTCTATGGAAAGTGCTATGGACGAAAGGCGAGTAGGCAAACAAAAGTGGCGTTTCATCTGCCAAAGCCTCATTACGCTGGCCTTGTTGGCGATAGGCGTGTATGGTGTTGCCGAACTTTGCCTGGGTTATGCGGTTGCGTTGCCGTTGCTGGTTAGTTCGGTGGTCTTTTTAATCATCGAGACGGCAGACATCCTGGTATGGTCGCGCGTGGCGATAAAGTCGCCAGATAGCCTCCCCACCTTTTTCTTAGGTGTGTCAGGGTTTCGCATGCTGTTGTGTGTGTTGGTGTTTTTCGTGTACTACTTCGTGGTAGACAGACAAGCGATGTTGCTCTTTCTATGCGTTTTCGCCCTGTTCTATGCGGCGATGTTGGTGCACCACGCCACGTTCTTCTCAAACGATAAGCGTAAGTCGGGTACATAACGGCTATATAATAATAATGTATTATAATGAAAAAAGTAAGATATATATCGTTTCTGCTGCTGTTGCTTTTCACTTCGTTGTCGCTCCACGCGGCTAGCAACGGAGGGGAAGGCAAGAAGGAACTCGATATTCCAGAGATCGTGCTCGAACACTTGTCGGATGCTTACGAATGGCACATCGCCACGTACGAAGGCAAGCATCTGAGCATACCCTTACCCATCATCGTTAGAAGTAGCGACACGGGCGAATGGTATGTGGGTACGGCTCATCATCTTCCGAACAACTTTTTCTTCGATGCCCAGCATCATGGAAAGATATATGAACGGCGTGCAGACGGTTCTACGACGCGTCCTTTGGACCTAAGCATAACCAAAGCCGTTGCTCAGATATGGATTGTTGTGGCGATTTTGCTCACGGTCTTCCTGTCGTGCGCACGCTGGTATAAGAAGGTAGATGAGAAAAGTGCTGCTCCCAAGGGTCTCGTTGGCTTGATGGAGATGTTCGTGATGTACATCCACGACGACTTGATAAGGCCTGCCGTGGGCGAACGGCAATACAAACGCTACGCTCCTTTCTTGTTGACGGTGTTCTTTTTCATCTTCACTTGTAACATGATTGGGCTTGTTCCCGTGTTCCCAGGCGGAGCAAACGTAACGGGTAACATCAACATAACCATGTTCTTGGCCATTACCGCGATGTTGGTTATCAACATCTTTGGCAATAAGGAGTATTGGAAAGACGTATTTTGGCCAGAAGTTCCTGTTGCCTTGAAGTTTCCCGTTCCCCTTATGCCGGTGATAGAAGTGTTCAGTATCTTCACAAAGCCTTTTGCGTTGATGATACGTCTCTTCGCCAACATGATGGCTGGTCATGCCATTATATTGAGTTTCACTTGCGTGATATTCCTTGGATGGAACATGGGCGTAGGCTATGGCTTGGGATTGAACACGTTTGGTATAATCATGTTGCTTTTCATGAACTGTCTCGAATTGCTTGTCGCATTCGTGCAGGCGTATGTGTTCACCATGCTTAGTGCCGTCTTTATCGGCATGGCTCATCGTGAGCACCACGTTGCCGAGTAGTTTCCAATAGCTTTTCAGCCTTGTGTAGAACATACTTTAACGGGCAAAGTTCCTCGTGTGAATGTGCTATTGTGTGATAAGTTTAACATAGGTGTGCATGCCACAAGAGGCTTGGATGCCACTGTAAGAAACGTCTTAACGAACAAAACAACTAAAATTGAATATAAACAATTAATAAAAGAATAAGAACTATGATGATTACAACATTATTGGCTGCCGAGGGTCTGGCTCAGCTAGGCTGCGGTATTGGTGCAGGTATTGCTACAATTGGTGCAGGTTTAGGTATCGGTCGCATTGGCGGTAGCGCAATGGATGCCATTGCCCGTCAGCCCGAAGCTACGAACAAAATACAGACCAACATGATTGTTACGGCTTCTTTCGTTGAGGGTTGTGCCCTCTTCGCCATTGCAGCGTGTGCATTCTTGATTAAATAAGTAACCGAATGGAGAATTTACCATCAATACTAACGCCCGACTTGGGCTTGCTCTTTTGGATGCTCTTGGCGTTCTTGGTGGTTTTTGTTGTTCTAGTTAAATACGGTTTTCCTGTTATCATCAGGATGGTTGAAGACCGTAAGACGTACATAGACGAAAGTCTGCGCAAGGCTCATGAGGCATCAGAACGGCTAGAAAACATCAAGCAAGAAAGCGAACAAATTCTTCAAGACGCACGAGAGAAACAATCACTCATCTTAAAGGAGGCTGCCCAAACCCGCGACGCCATAGTTGAGAAAGCTCGACAGACGGCTCACGAGGAGGGTGTGCGACTGCTCGAAGAGACCAAAAGGCAGATAGAGGTAGAGAAACAGAATGCCATCCGCGACATTCGTACCCAGGTGGCGGAGCTAAGCGTGCAGATTGCCGAGAAGGTTGTGCGTGAAAACTTGGCCTCCAACGCTCAACAGATGTCGTTGGTTAACCGTTTCTTAGACGATGCTTTCTCTGTAAACCCCAACTAAACGAGTTATGGATATAGGGTTAATAGCTGTTCGATACGCTCGCGCATTGCTCAAAGCTGCCATTGATGACCGCTGTTACGAGGATGTGTATAACAACATGACGAACCTGTTGGAATGCTACCTGCATGTTCCAGAGCTCCGTCCTGCGGTGTGCAACCCCATGTATTCACGGTCGAAGAAAAGCTCGGTGGTGTTGGCGGCATGCGGAACGCCCGCTGTCGAACTCACGAAACGCTTCATCGCTTTGGTGTTGCGCGAGGGTAGGGAAGAAGTGTTGCAGTTTATTGCCTCGTCTTTCATTAACCTGTACAGGCAACATTTCCACATTACAAGCGGCAAAATCACCACGGCCGTGCAACTCACTGCCGAGGTTGAGCAACGTATGCGCCATTTAGTGGAAGAGCGAACGCAGGGAACTGTCGAGTTCACCACGGAGGTAGACCCTGCCATTCTTGGCGGATTTGTGTTGGACTACGACACCTATCGCATGGATGCCAGCGTGAAGAGCAAACTTAATCGAATTCTAATAGAATTAAAAAACAAGTAACATGTCTGATAAAATAAGGCCCAACGAGGTCTCAGAGATATTGTTCCAACAACTTCAACAAATCAGCGACGGGCAGGGCTTTGACGAAATTGGCACTGTCCTTACCGTTAGCGATGGCGTTGCGCGTGTCTACGGATTGCGTAATGCCGAAGCCAACGAGTTGCTTGAATTTGAAAATGGAACCATGGCCATCGTCATGAACCTGGAAGAAGACAATGTTGGCTGTGTGCTTTTAGGGCCTACCCCTGAAATCAAAGAGGGGCAGGTGGTAAAGCGCACGCACCGCATTGCTAGCATTCGGGTGAACGACAACATGCTTGGGCGTGTAATTAACCCCTTGGGCGAGGCTATCGACGGGCTTGGCGAAATTGATTTGTCTAACGCTTTCGAGATGCCGCTCGACCGAAAAGCACCTGGTGTTATCTTCCGTCAACCCGTTAAGGAACCACTTCAAACAGGACTTAAAGGTGTAGACTCGATGATTCCCATTGGTAGAGGGCAACGCGAGCTTATCATTGGCGACCGCCAGACGGGTAAAACGGCCATTGCTCTCGACACCATCATCAATCAAAAGAGTTTCTACGATGCCGGCAAGCCCGTGTATTGTATCTACGTTGCCATTGGCCAAAAGGCCTCTACGGTGGCTACTTTGGTACAGACACTGAAAGAACGGGGTGCGTTAGACTACACCATCATCGTGTCGGCAACAGCTGCTGATCCCGCTGCCATGCAATATTACGCGCCATTCGCAGGCGCTGCCATCGGCGAATACTTCCGCGATCGTGGTGAACACGCGCTAGTTGTTTACGACGACCTTTCCAAACAGGCTGTGGCCTATCGTGAAGTGTCGCTCATCCTTCGCCGTCCTTCGGGTCGCGAGGCTTATCCAGGCGACGTTTTCTACCTGCATAGCCGTCTGTTGGAACGTGCCGCACGCATCAACGACCAGCAAGAAGTGGCCGAACAGATGAACGACCTGCCCGAATGTCTTAAAGGTCACGTAAAGGGAGGTGGTTCGCTAACGGCGCTTCCCATCATCGAAACGCAGGCCGGCGACGTTTCCGCCTACATTCCAACCAACGTAATCTCCATTACGGATGGGCAGATATATTTGGAAACCGACCTTTTCAACCAAGGTTTTCGCCCTGCCATCAACGTTGGTATATCGGTTAGCCGTGTGGGTGGCTCCGCTCAAATCAAGAGTATGAAGAAGGTTGCGGGTACACTTAAAATTGATATGGCTCAGTATCGCGAGTTGGAGGCCTTCTCAAAGTTCTCAAGCGACATGGATGCCGTTACCGCAATGACCTTGGATAGGGGACGAAAGAACACGCAATTGCTCATTCAACCCCAATACACGCCAATGCCTGTGGGCGAGCAAATTGCCATATTGTATTGCGGAACGCGCGGTTTGATGCACGATGTACCCGTAGAACAGGTACGCGAATGCCAAACGCTGTTCCTCGACAAGTTGCGTTCAACCCACCAATCCACCATTGATTTCTTGGCAAGTGGCGGACTGAACGACGAGGCTTGCGGCGTACTCGAATCCGTAATGGCCGACATTGCGGGTCAATTCCAAAAAGTTTGATCATTTAAGGCTGGCCTTGTTCCGCCTCACAGCGACGTGAGGCGGACGCGCCACCCTTCAATACATAGCGTATGCCTTCATTAAAAGAGATAAAGACACGAATTGCTTCCGTTAACAGCACCCGTAAAATAACGAGTGCCATGAAGATGGTGGCATCGTCAAAGCTGCACCACGCTCAGCAATTGATTGAGAACATGCTGCCCTACGAGAATATGTTAGAGCATATCCTCAAAGCTTTTCTCGTGTCCATGCCCGAGGCTCACTCGCCATTAAACGTGGAACACAAGCAGCTTAAGCGCGTTGCGCTTGTGGCTTTTTCAAGCAACAGCAGCTTGTGTGGCGGTTTCAATGCCAATATCACCAAGTTGTTGCAGCAGGCGGTGGCACACTATCGAGAGCAAGGCGTAACCGACATCGTGGTTTACCCTATCGGCAGAAAAATCACCGAGCAAGCAACCAAGATGGGATTGCAGATAGGTGGCAATTTCAACCATCTTGCCGAGAAACCCGATGCCCATCAATGCGCAGACATCGCCACAGAGTTGTCAGAGCAATATGTAGCTGGCGAATTAGACAAGGTTGAACTGATATACCACCATTTCAAGAGCGCAGGCTCGCAGATTTTGACTAGAAGAACATTCCTGCCCATCGACCTCTCCACAGAGTTGGGTCGCTTTCACGACCGCGACCTAAGATCCAATGTGGTTACGGCCAAGGCACAAGAGTATCTTAAAAAGAAATCAGCGAAGGAAGAAAAGAAAAAAGAGGAGGCGAAACCCCTTAACGACAACTTCCTTGTTGAGCCTGACATGGAGACCATCCTAACAACGCTCATCCCCAAAGAGTTGAATTTGATGGTGTACACGGCCTTGCTCGACAGCAATGCCAGTGAGCATGCGGCGCGTATGGTGGCCATGCAAACGGCTACCGACAATGCCGACGAACTGCTCAGAGACTTGAACTTACAGTATAACAAGAGTAGACAGCAGGCAATTACCAACGAGTTGCTCGACATTATGGGCGGCAGCGTAAACAATTAATTGCTCTTGTTTCGTCTCTTTTGTCTTCGTTTTCGTTTGGCAACTTTGCGTGTTCCCGTCTTTCCGACTTAGTCGTGAAGGCTGTTAATGCGTAAAGTTGTCAATCTTTGTTTCTAGGATAACGCCACGGGGCACATTTCTTACACGCCCTTACACCCATTCTCACCCACACATTTTCCCCTTTCACACAATGACATACGAGTATCAATTGCGCTTGTTGCCCCAGCAGGCATATACCGAAGACAGCATTCGCGACTATGTTGCACACGATAAAGGGCTTGATGTGCGAACCATCACCCACGTTCAGGTGCTAAAACGCAGCATTGATGCGCGCCAACGCACCATATTCGTTAATCTCTCGGTGCGTGTTTTCGTTAACGAAATGCCCGAAAAGTTAGAGTATCAAGTTGTAACTTACCCTGATGTCTCGCATTGTCCCCAAGCCATTGTCGTGGGCGCAGGCCCTGGCGGCTTGTTTGCAGCACTTCGTTTGATTGAACAAGGCATTCGTCCCATTGTGGTTGAACGAGGAAAAAGTGTTAACGAACGCCACCGCGACCTTTCGCTAATAACCAAGGAGCAAAAGATAAACCCCGAAAGCAACTATTGTTTTGGCGAAGGCGGCGCAGGCGCTTATTCAGATGGCAAGCTGTATACGCGGAGTAAGAAACGCGGCAATGTAGAGAAAATATTAAACGTGTTCTGCCAGCATGGTGCATCAACGTCCATCTTGTCAGACGCTCACCCCCATATCGGAACCGACAAGTTGCCAAAGGTAATCGAGGCAATCCGCAATACTATCATCAACTGTGGCGGAGAAGTGCACTTCCAAACCAAGATGACTGCCTTCTTAATGGAAAGTAATAAGGTAATTGGCGTGCAAACACTTAATAGTTTAACGTGCGAAGAGCGGAATTTCAAAGGTGCTGTAATTTTGGCCACAGGCCATAGCGCACGCGATGTGTACCAATATCTAGCCACGGCAGGCATCCCCATCCAACCCAAAGGGTTGGCCATAGGCGTAAGACTCGAACATCCGTCAGCCTTAATCGATCAAATTCAGTATCACAACAAGAACGGACGAGGCAAGTATTTGCCTGCTGCCGAATATAGTTTCGTTGCCCAATCGGCCGAAAGAGGTGTTTATTCGTTCTGTATGTGTCCCGGTGGTTTCGTCATTCCAGCAGCAACCGAACACGAACAAATCGTGGTTAACGGCATGAGTCCTGCCAATCGAGGTTCCAAATGGTCTAATAGTGGCATGGTGGTAGAGGTGAGACCCGAAGATGTTGAAGGCGACGACGTGTTGAAAATGATGCACTATCAGCAGTCTATTGAACACGATTGTTGGGTGAACGGCAACCGAAAGCAGACCGCGCCCGCACAGCGAATGGTAGATTTCGTTAACCGTAAGCTAAGTTACGACTTGCCCCGCAGTAGTTATTCGCCAGGACTAATATCTAGTCCGCTGCATTTTTGGATGCCCAAACACATCGTTTCGCGTTTGCAAGAGGGCTTTCAGAAGTTTGGTAGGAGCAGTCATGGTTTCTTAACCAACGAGGCAGTACTCATTGCTACCGAGAGCCGAACCTCGTCACCCGTGCGCATCGTGCGCGATAGAGAGAACTTTCAGCACGTTAGTTTTGCAGGTTTGTTCCCTTGCGGCGAAGGCGCAGGCTATGCTGGCGGCATTGTTTCGGCTGCAATGGACGGCGAACGCTGTGCAGAAATGTGCGCAGCTTACGTCAAGGCGATAGGCTAGCTGTAAATAAGCCAGCATAACTTGCACATATAGATATTGTAAGTGGGTCTTTGATGTAGTAAGTATGCCTTTTACAGGCCTAACAAAACTTCCGCTGTCTTTGGCGCATGCGACGAATAGATATAGTAAGTATGCCACTACTGGCCTAACAAAAACATGGTATAGTGTTCGTTTTAGAAAGAAACAGCACGACTGCTTGTCGGTAAAGACCTACAAGCCCATGTGCCAATGGCCAGTTACTATCGCCCAGCCTTTGAGCGTTTCTTCCTTTCTTCTTTCAACCTTTCTTCTTCCTGTCTTACCAATTCGTCCATTCTTTGGGACTGTGCTCTCGCAAATTCTGCTGTATAGCGCATCCCTTTCGATTGCATCAAAGCCCAACGTTCTTTGTCGTCTTTGATACATTTTTCGTTCCACGCTCTGTGAAAATCGTTCAGATAACCATCTTCCGTAAACATTGATGTATCTTTGCTCATGGCTTTGGGGTTTTTCCTTTGTCTTTAACCCCAATCGGTCATTAGACCGCTTACCTGTTATTTTAGTTTTTTCCATCGCTTCCTGTCCATCTTTCGTTTGCTTGTCGGCATCTTGCCTGCCTTATTCTCTTGACGTAGCCCACTACGTCTTCAAAAATAAGGCAGGCAATATGCTCAACAATACACAAAATCTGCACAGGCTCTAACGACCGATTTG
>ERZ773004.43-NODE-43-length-84086-cov-5.461746_pt1 | contig 84086 bp, 77 predicted proteins | sample MGYA00580667_ERZ773004 | MGnify/ENA primary metagenome ERZ773004 (study PRJEB29015, sample SAMEA2737963) | human oral metagenome | biome: human oral; feature: human-associated habitat; material: dental | place: China | collected 2123 ... | reverse complement strand
CTCTCCTATTATATATAAATATATAAAAGAAGAGAAAAAGAACCGGCCGTAACAGGGAAAAAACAGGGTAAACCAGGCGAATTTCGAAATTCGCCTGGTTTGAAGGAAGAAAATAACTACTAAAGGGGCATGTGAAGGGGAAATAAGAGCATGACAGCGTCCCATAATTTGGAAGATGCGCCGCGTAAAAACGTAACGTTAAAGCACGCTGATACACCACAACACCACAGCCATCTGAGCATCGTCACATGCGCGAAAAGATAATGGCGTCAAAAGAGCAGCTACTAAGATGTCATGCTTCTCCTGCGAGCATCTATCGCCGTATAAAGCTATATGAAGGAAGCGGTGGGATAGTAGTTCGCTTGCGAGTAAATAGAATCCTCACACTTATCCAAACTCCCGTACAGAAGCAGGGATAACGCTCATTAAAGGCATAAGAAGGGGAAACACTCACCTTGGTCTCCAGGGTCTATGGCTGCGTCTAAAAGAGCAAGGCTACACTATAAACTCAGCCAGCCCTTTTGAAAGCGCTCAAGCGACTTACCATGCCGACAAACCCTACAACGAAACCATCTCTCGCCCGTCGAAAGAGTCGTCCATACGAACTGATGAAGTATCCAGAAGAACGTATCCAGATTGACGTAAAAAATACGTTCCAAAAGAATACTTATTAAACCATTCATAGAGAAATATAACAGGACAGACCTATACCAATATACCGCCATAGACGAGTACTTCCGGTACTGTAAGCGTACAGATACCGCGAGCGTCATATATACTCATCCAGCTTATTCTTATGTCAAGTAGCCTCCACAATTCAAAGCTCTTGGTAGAGAGTGTGTGCAAACTGGTAATTATCTGTTATCTACCTCCTCAACACTACTGAGAACAATACAAAACGAACCATACCGAAAGAATGATTCTTGGATGTTTTTAATCTGACAATATACCACAACACCACAGCCATCTTTCAAAGACAACACAGCATTACATCACAGAGAATGGTTTTACCGCATACCGCATACGTCACAAGGAATGTACGTTGGTACTAATTAGCGCAGACACGTACTGCTTGCGCACTTGTCGCTTCTCTTGCATCAAACGCAGATACTTGAGGTATACAGCAGCAAACACATGCAGAGATGGTATAGAGACAGGAAGGGTGATACGCCATATCCTTATGGTTTCTTCGTGCTCTATCGCTCTATTCCACCCTTCACATTCAGCTATTTCTTTTCTATCTCTATCTTTATATATTTCTATCTATTTATCTATATCCCTATCTATATTTTTATCTATCTCTATACTTATCTCTATTTCTATCTATCTCTCTATTCATCTCTAGCTATACTTATCTCTTTATCCTTATCTTTCTCTATTTCTATTTATTTATCTTTACTTATTCTCTTATTTCTACTTATCTTTATCTTTTCTCTATTTATCTTTACTCTCTATTTCTATCTTTACCTATATCTCCATATACATCTATACATCCATACATATCGATTTCTCTCCTATTATATATAAATATATAAAAGAAGAGAAAAGAGAACCGCTGCAACAGGGGAAAAACAGGGTAACTATAGTACAAATCGATTTGTACTATATGTTGGGAGGGGAGGGAGGGAAAGTGAGAGGAGGATCGGCAAAGAAAACAGCAGCCAACACGGAGAGAATATCTCGGTTGGCTGCTGCCGTGTAAGGATGTGCAGAGAGTGCTAGTCTTGCTTCTCGCTCAGTGGCACTGGCGACATGTAGAACCAGTTCTCTGGTTTGTCATCGTACTTGCCACTCAGGATATCCTTGGCATCGCGGATGGTGTCAGCGAGCTTGAAGTAGCTTCCGGGGTTGCCGGTAAATTGCTCGGCAACGTGGAATGGCTGCGCCAAGAAGCGCTGCAAGCGGCGGGCTCGGGCAACGATCTGCTTCTGGTCGTCGCTCAGCTCTTCCATACCCAGGATAGCAATGATGTCCTGCAGCTCCTTATATTGCTGCAAGACGCGCTGCACTTCGCGGGCCACCTGATAGTGCTCCTCGCCAACCACCTCTGGGTCGAGCGAGTTAGAGCTCGAGTCGAGCACATCCACCGCTGGGTAGATACCAATCTCTGTCAGGGCGCGGTTCATCACGATGGTAGCATCAAGGTGAGCAAAGGTAGTGGCAGGCGCTGGGTCGGTCAGGTCGTCGGCTGGCACATACACCGCCTGAACAGAGGTAATCGAGCCCTTCTTGGTACTGGTAATACGCTCTTGCAACGCACCCATCTCCTGCTGCAGGTTCGGCTGGTAGCCCACCGCACTTGGCAAACGGCCGAGCAGGGCAGACACCTCAGCACCAGCCTGCGTAAAGCGGAAGATATTGTCGACGAAGAGCAGCACATCTTTACCTTCATCACGGAAAGCTTCAGCCATTGCTAGGCCAGCGAGTGCCACCCGCAAACGTGCCCCCGGTGGTTCGTTCATCTGGCCAAAGACAAGTGACGTCTTATCTAACACGCCAGCATCCTTCATCTCGTGGTAGAGGTCGTTACCCTCACGGGTACGCTCACCCACACCAGCAAAGACAGAGTTACCACTGTGGAATTTGGCGATGTTGTTGATCAGCTCTTGGATGAGCACGGTCTTACCCACGCCAGCACCAGCAAAGAGCCCAGCCTTACCACCTTTGGTGAGTGGCGCAATGAGGTCAATCACCTTGATACCGGTCTCAAGGATCTCGGTCTTGTTAGACTGCTCGGTGAGGGCAGGGGGCTCGGCATGGATGGGCGCACGCTGCGCATCATCGGCTACTGGCTCGCCGTCAATCGGTTCGCCCACCACATTAAACATCCGCCCCTGCGTTGCTTCACCTACAGGCACGCGGATCGGCGCACCAGTTGCAATTACTGACTGGCCACGCTTCAGGCCGTCGGTCGATTGCAGGCTGATAGTCCGCACCGTTTGCTCGTCAAGGTGCTGCGCCACCTCAAGTGTCAGCGTCTGGCCATCACGCTCGACGTGCAGAGCGTCGTAAATAGCTGGCAGCTCCACCTCGCGGTCGAACTCCACATCCACCACCACACCCATGATCTGGATGATTTTTCCTTGGTTTTTACTCATTCGTTTCTCCTTTTACTACTTGTTGTTGAAACAGACTCTCTCGTCTTCGCTCATTGATGTAACACACGATGTATGCGATCAATAGAGCAAAGACGACAAGAGCTGTCAGCTTGATACCATCATTGACGATATGCATTATATCTTTGATCCAGGAGTAATCTCCACCGTGGAAATATGCCCAAGCACTAATTGCAGAAAGAAACAATGATTCAACAATTGAAAACAACATTGCAACAAATGTGATAACACCGGCCACAAGAGTGTTTCTTTTCTTATTTCTATAGTTCGTATGCATACCAACCCAAATAGCAACCATGGTTATTACCAATGGAGGAGTAACTATAGGGAAAGAGATAGTAAACGAATCTGAACCATCGATAACACGAATAGAAGATTGAAAAGTCGCAGCAACCCACGTCAAAACACTCAAGATAGCACCGACGATCAGCAGTACCGACGATGTCTTAGCATACCACCGAGGTTCTGTTAGTTGAGCACTACGGCTTGGGAGCATGCCTCGGTGTTGGTTTGTATCTACGGGAGGTGTTGGTTGATTCTCGTTCATCACATTCTTCCTTTCACTGGCTCCACTTTCTTTGCTTGCAGATTGTCCTGGCTGCCTGACTTTTTGGTATGAGACCTCTGTCTATAGCGCATAGCATCACGGGCTGCAATGCCACAGTAAGCTAGCAACACCACAATTGGCACATACGGTAAGAGACTACTGACGACTGGCAACTCAGCACACGCCATAATAGGCTGAGCTGGCCAGGCCAGGCGAGCAATATCATTAGCTTGCGCCTCCACACCATGCACAGCAAAGGATACAAGAAAGCCCGCCACATACGAGCCAAGCCCGGCACAAATGATAACCAGCAGGCCAGTTGTAAAACCCACAAAGCTTGCGCCGCGCCGCTGGCCATACCGCCAATACCACAGCCCACCGAGAGCAAATGGCAGCATCAGCGCAAGGCCAAGGAGCAACCCCTCACCACGGCTAGCAGACAGCATCTGAGCACCACCCACAAGAAGCAACACCGCACACACGAGCGCATACATGGCAAGTGCAGCCATCACAATACGCCCGTAGTGTTTCATCCCATTGCCTCCACACCAGCGCTGATCTCGGTCAGCTCTTGCGTGATGGCGCCTTGGCGTTGCTTGTTCATCTCGAGTGTTAGGTCATCGACAAGGCTGGTAGCGTTATCGGTGGCATTCTTCATAGCAAGCATACGCTGGCTGTGTTCACTCGCCCGAGCATCGAGCAGGGCTTGGTAGAGCCGGGCACTCACCATGCGCGCAGCGATGGTGTCGAGCACTGCTTGTGGGCTTGGCTCGAAGAGCGCTTCGTCATCTGGGATTGCCTCATCGTCATCCACCGCATCGAGCTGCTCGGCATCAAGGCCAGCGGGCAAGAGGTGGATTGTGTCAGGATGCTGCGTCATACTGCTATAAAAGCGGGTAAATACAACGTCGACCGCATCGACCTGCTTACTCACAAACATATCGTGCGCAGTGTCGAGAATTGCCCGGAAGGCTGGCCCAGTTGGGCGATCTGGCACATCCTCATACACCCCAACCACCTGCGTATCTTTAAGACGAGCAACAAACTGCGCCGCCTTGCGCCCCACCGCAATGGTAGTGTTGTCGATCCCGGCTGCATCGTCATCGCGCAGGAGCTGGACGTAGCGCTTGAGGACGTTGCTGTTGTAGGCACCAGCCAATCCTTTATCGGCGGCAATAACGATGATCAAGCGGCGTTTGACCGTGCGCTGGGCAAACAGGGGGTGATCGTCGGTCGCACCCTGGCGCGAGAGGTAGCGCAAGAGCCCACGTGCTGCTGTGGTATATGGCGCAGTGGTGCGGCTTGCATCTTGGGCGCGGCGCATCTTGCTCGCTGCCACCATTTGCATTGCCTTGGTGATCTGCTTGGTACTCTTAACCGAGCGAATCCGTGCTTTGAGCTGTTGCGTATTGGGCATAGCGACCTCCGTTGCTTACTCCGCAAATTCCTTGGCAATTTCGCCCGCGGTTGATTCTATCAAGTGGGTGAGTTTCTCATCAGCCCCAAACTTCTGATCACCCTTATTAAGAGTGCGCATTTGTTCCTTAGCCTCGGCCCAGAGACGGCTCAGCAGAGCATCTTGCGCAGCTTTGATCTTCGTGGCTGGCACGGTATCGAAGTAGCCTTGGCTTACCGCCACAATGCTCACCACCTGCTCCCAGACACTCATTGGTTGGTACTGTGGTTGCTTGAGGAGCTCTGTCAGGCGCTGACCACGGCCAATCTGCGCCTTGGTCTCGGCATCTAGGTCACTTCCAAATTGGGCAAAGCTTGCCAACTCGCGGAACTGACTTAACCCGAGCTTGAGGTTACCGCTAACACTCTTGAGCGCCTTAGTCTGGGCGGCACCACCAACACGCGACACCGAGAGACCGGCACTAATGGCTGGGCGAATACCTTGGTAGAAAAGATCTGTCTCCATAAAGATCTGACCGTCGGTGATAGAAATCACGTTGGTGGGGATGTAGGCGGAAATATCACCCGCCTGAGTCTCAATGATCGGCAGGGCAGTGAGCGAACCTGCCCCAAGCTCATCACTTAGCTTGGCGCTGCGCTCAAGTAGGCGGCTGTGCAAATAGAACACATCACCCGGGAAGGCCTCGCGCCCTGGCGGACGGCGCAGCAGCAGGCTCATCTGGCGGTAGGCGACAGCGTGCTTGGTGAGGTCGTCGTAGATCATCAAAGCATGGCCACTATTGTCACGGAAGTACTCACCCATGGCAGTACCAGCGTATGGCGCGAGATAGAGCAGGGAAGCTGGGTCGCTTGGGCTGGTTGCCACCACGATGGTCTGATCCATCACACCTTCTTCTTTGAGGCGCTCGACCAAGCGGGCAATCTTGCTCAGCTTTTGCCCAACGGCGACGTAGACATTGACAACGCCGGTCTTTTGGCGCGCTTGGTTGATCATCGTGTCGAGTGCGATTGCTGTCTTACCGGTTTGGCGATCACCAATGATGAGCTCGCGCTGGCCCCGGCCAATCGGGAACATCGCATCGATGCTCATAATACCAGTCATCAGTGGCTCGTGCACACTCTTGCGGCCCATCACGCCGATCGCCTCACGCTCGACGAGGCCGCGCTGCGTGGTGGTGATGGCTGGGCCACCATCAAGCGGCTCACCAAGCGGGTTCACCACGCGGCCAAGCAGCTCCTTGCCGACTGGTACACTCAGCACCTCACCCTTGAGCTTGACGCGGTCGCCAGCAGCTACACCTTGGTCGCTACCAAGTAGTACGGCACCAATTTCATCTTCCATCAGGTTGAGGGCAAATGCCTCAACGACACCTGTTTTGGTCTCGATCTCGAGCACCTCGCTATAGCCAGCGTGGCGCAAGCCATGTACCCAGGCCACACCATCACCCACTCGGGTCACGATACCGACCTGCTCTAGTCCTTCAGAGGCTTCCAGGCCTGCGATCGCTTGCCGCAAGCTCTCGGACAACTCTGTAACCGTTGTTTCAGCCATGTATAATTCCTCTTATTTCGTGCCCGCAAGGGCGGTTAGTTTGTGTTGGATAGTGCCATCATAGTGCTGGCCCGGCAGAGCGATCTTCACGCCGCCAATTACTGATGGGTCGACCACCTGGCGGAGCCGCACCGATGTGACTGGCGCAGTGCCACTCTGCTCAGCAAGTGCCGTGACCTCTGTCTTGAGCTGCTTCTGCAGGGCAGCCGACAGCTCATGCGCCGTCGTGACTTCAGCCACAACGATGCCGCGCTCAGCCAGCGCTTCCTCAATCGTTGCTGCCACCACATCGACATCGCGCGTTGCACGGGTGTCAATAAGATAGGCGGCAACCTGACACAGCACGGCAGACACCTCAGCGCCAGCAGCAATCTGCTCAGCGACATACGCAGCGAGGCGGCGGCGCGAAAAACCGGCCGCCATCAGCGCTGCTCCTTATCAAGTGTGGTCAGATGCTTCTCGATCAGCTGGCGGTCTTTCGACGCGTCAACAGTCTCAGCGGTCACTGCACGCGTTGCCTCGACGACCATGTCGACCATCTCCCGGCGCAGTGCTCGCTTGGCCTCGGCTAGCTCCGTCTGTGTCTGGGTGCGCGCCGATTCTAAGATGCGCTCGGCCTGCGTGTGGGCGTCGTCCTTGGCGTCGTTCACCATGCTGGCTGCCTCAGTCTTGGCAGCAGTCACAATTTCTTGCGACTCGTGGCGGGCTTTCTTGAGCATTGCAGCAGTGCGCTCCTCGGTCTCGTCAGCCGCCTTTTGCGCTTTTTCAGCTGCTTTGAGGCCATCGCGAATCTTCGCATCGCGCTGATCGAGCATGTCGAGTAGCGGTGGATAGACCCACTTCTTCAAGACCAAGAGCAGCACCACAAATGCCACCATTTGCAGGACAAACAGCTGCCAATCAAGACCAAGCGACGAGAACAAATCGCCACCACCCGCCTCTGTCGATGCAAAATAGTGCAGGGTATTCACGAGTGCGAACTCCTTACATCACCTTGCCGACGATCGCAGCCACAAAACCAATGATAGCCAAAGCATCGATAAACGAGATACCAAGGATCATCATGGTGCGTAGGTCGTTAATCTTCTCTGGGTTGCGGCCAGCCGCCTTCATGGCGTTGGCACCAATCCAGCCACACCCGATCGCAGCAAACGCTGCTGGAATAGCATACGCCAGGGTAAATGCGATGTCTTTCATAATTATTTCTCCTTATTTAGTTATTACCAATGTTATTTTACTCCTTCGGTCACGAGGTTCGCGTCTGAAGAAGTCGAGGTATTTGAGTGCGTATCTTTTTCCTCATCACCGCCGTGATGCGTGAGCCCAAGTGAAATAAACACGGTTGAAAGCATAAAGAAGATATAGGCCTGAATGCCACCAATGAATAGCTCAAAGAGATAGAACGGCTGGAGCACCGCTGGCATTGCCGCCTGGGTAAGGTAAGCGATCATCGCAATCAAAATCTCACCGGCGAGCACATTACCAAACAGACGGAAGGACAGGCTCAGTAAGCGCGAGAACTCTGCCACAATCTCGAGAATCCCGACAAAGGACATGATTGGATCGCGCAAGGGGTTGACAAAATACCGCTTGAGGTTACCCACAAAGCCAAGCTCGCGTGCTGCATACACCTGTGCCATAACAATCGTGATGGCTGCGAGGGCAAAGGTCATGTTAAGATCGGCATTTTGGCCACGGAACAATGGTGTATGACCGACCATCACTGGCCCAACAACTGGCAACAGCCCTAGCCAATATTGCGCGGCGATAAAGAAAAACATTGTAATAACAAGGGGGGCAACACGCCGCGTCCATTTCTTGCTGGGGATGACCTGCCCAACGGTATTGTACAGCCCCTCAAAGCACCAGACAGTCAAGCGAGTTGCAAAATTAGCCTTCTTCTTGCCCAGCACCGCTGCCCGTGTGCGAAACATGAGCCAAGCCAAGACGATGAGGCCCAGCAGACCAACGAGATTGGCATTAGTAATTGGCCAGCCAGCGATCGAAAACACCTCGTCTGCCTTGACTGAGATGTGTGGCACTGCCGCAAAAAACATCATGTGCGATGACCTCCCTTAATTTGGTGCGTGATGAGCCCCGCTGCAAGGATGATACCGACCACCAAGCCAGCAAACATCAGCCACGGCTTGGTTGCAAATTGCCGGTCTGCCCAGACTCCGAGCAAAAACAACCCAACAGTTGGCACTGCCATTCGCCAGGTTGTCCCAAGTAGGGCACGCCACAGCACACTAACCACTTGGCTACCGTGCGAGCGGGCATTCTCACGAGACTCCGTACTCATATGGCCTTATTGTACCAGGAGACCCCACAGACGTAAAGAGGAAAGCGGCAGTTGGGTATGAATCTTAAATTACCGCCATCTCGCGGCACACTAGCACCGTGCTTTTGCTTCTTGAGATGATAGAGCGCACACATAGCTTGTGATGATTTAGCGTGGAGTTACTACTCTTCTCTATATTCCATTGACTTTTATAACCATTCCTTGAGAGGATACATGTGAGACAACTAGCGTCGCACCACAAAGCCGCGTATACTAGAGCTATGCCACGTCGCAACAAAACACCCAAGCACCAGCCCTACTACCCACCGCGCAGCGAAGCGGCCAAAAAGCGCTACCCGAGCCGCGCAGCCGCCTTGCGCGCCATTGCCGAGCTCCGCAAATACCAGCTGGATGTGCAGCTCCGTGTGTATCAATCACCACACGATGGTGGCTGGTATCTGACAAGCCAACGCACCACAGAGAGTTAGCCTCCCCACACTCATAGAGCTAATGCTGAGAAAGAAGCTGTGCGCCGTACGCCCAGTACGCTTGCCAACCCCACTACCACCCATGCTATACTAGCAAGAGCGAAAGGGGAATACGTATGAGTACAACACCATCAGTTATAGTGTATAGCGCAGAGTGGTGCGCCTATTGCAAAACAGAGAAACAATATCTCGACAAGCTGGGTGTACACTACACCGTCAAAGACATCGAGAAAACGCCTGGTGCTCAGGATGAGCTTGCCGCCAAAACCGGTGGCAAAGCCCAAGGCATCCCAGTCACAGACATTGCTGGCGAGATCGTCTATGGCTTCGATCGAGCGCGGATTGATGAGCTCCTTACAGCAAAGGGATTGCTGCCAGACGCATAGCTTGGCTATGTATTACATTCAGCTCACTGCTCGGGAAGGGCAGTGAGTTTTACTATTGGCTGCTCGCATACGAGGGAAATGGAGGGGTATAGGTAGTATACATATATTGTTCATGCTTTTTTGTTTGACTCAACGAGAGACTTTTTAGTGACCATAATTGTTGAGTATTGATTATTTATAACAGGTGTGTTGTATTAATTCTTGACTATAAATAATACTCATTGAGCACTAACATCTAACATATATATTGACTAAATATCAGACTTCTTATTCTAATCACTATCTTGCAAAAACATGGGATTCTAGTGCCAGGGCTGATAGGCGGCCATTACACTCATGTCATATTCTATTGAATAGTGGGTGATTCTGGGCACATTAAGCCGTGAATCTCGGATTTTCCTGACGCATCCATAACCCACCATTTACCTATCTAATAGAACTTCACATGGCGCTGCGGATTGGTGTTTTTGTTGGCACGGGGCGTTGGGTTGGTGGTAGTCGTATCGTCGCCCAGCTGGCCATTGGAGTTATTACCCACGGTGAATACTTTGCGGTTGTTGGCATAGACCACTGTCGTGCCGTAGCCCGAACGCACATACGATGCCAAGTTACCCTGCGCGCCGAGCACCAACATCTGCTGCGGGGTAGGGTAAATGCCATTAGTACCACCACCGACATGCCCAATACCCAGCTGACCAGTGACATTACTGCCCGCACCAAAGACGCGGCCATCGCTGGTGACAACGAAGGTGTTGCCATTCTTGGAATCGACCCCATTGGAGGTAGTCCATGACGACACCGCCTTGACACCAGGCGGGAGGATAAATTTGACTGGGGTAGGGTTGTAAGCTTGACGTTTGTATGTATCGAAATTTGATGTATCAACATAGACACCATTACCGAGTGCACCATTGTTAAGGCCAAAGGTTTTCACTTCGCCATTAGCATAGACCATCGTCGCAAAGTACTGGTCTGTTGTAATATCGATGACACCACCAGAAGCAACCTGCTCCAGCGTCGGATTGTATGGCGCATAGACCTTATGCGTATAATATTCGCAGGAATCCATCTTAGTGTCACCAGTTGCGCTATTTGCCTCAATTATACACAAACCTCGCCCGCCAATATCGGTACTATTGCTGAGGTAGACATAACTCCACGAATTTGTCGGATAGCGAAAGTCGAAACGTTTACCGCCAGACCACCAGGCACACCACCTCATGCGCGTTTCCTCGCCATTATGCCCAGTCGCTTCGACACAGCGGTTTTGACTTGCGCCTGGGTTCGACTCGACTTGTAGGGCGTTATTCGTGCGATCAAAGTGCCACTTTTGGTTCGCAGCAGTACTCGAGCAATTTTCTGTCCGCAGGCTTGCTCCTACCGCTGCTAGACAGCGATTAGATACCCCGGCACGCAACCGAAAAGTCGGTACCCCCGCCTGGCCGTAGTTTGTCTTGCCAGCCGAGTAGACCGCTCCCGCGCTGTCGCGAATGTAGACGGTGTCGCCATCAAAGGCGAGCTGCACCGCCTTGGTCTTACCAGGCTTGCCAAAATCACCTAGGCGGACAGGTGCTCGCCGCTCATTGATGTCACCTTGAGCAAGCTGGCCAAACTCATTATTACCCCAGCCATAGACCGCGCCGCTCTCGCCAATCGCATAGGCTGTTTGGCTATCCAGCGCCCAGGAATGAGCATCGGCCCGAATCTTCTCAGGGAAAGGTACTCTAGTGGGTGTCTTGATCGTTGCTGCGGTCGAGTTGATGCCCGCTACGCCTTTTTCATTAAGACCAGCGGCATATACACGCCCCTGGGATGTCACGACAAAGGTAACAATCCCTAGCGGAGCCACAAAGGTCGCGACATTATCAGTACTCGGCAAAGCAAACTGAACCGGGTTCGTCACCCACGCAACAGACTGACCCGGGTTGCCAATCTGCCCATGGTTATTGAGCCCCGCGCCCCACACCTCACCATTTTCCGTCAAAGCAAACATATTACGACCGTGAGAGAGAAAGTTAGTGTAGGTGCGCACAGCACGCTTATTAGCAGGGATATTAAACTGCTTAAGTGTGAGAGTATCGGTGGTTGAACCAACACCGAGCTGACCAAAACCATTGAACCCTGCCGAGCGCGGCCGACCAAACTCATCGATAACAGTAAAGAATGCACCACTCATCGCAAAGCCACCACCGGTTGCATAACCAAACGAGACACTATCGAGCAATGTACTGAGGCCCGCTTGACCCGCCAGGCGATACTCGTAGCTCTTCCACACTACGCCATCCGTCGTCCGAATAAGCTCCGTCCGGCCCACCGCCGTGATACGCTGAATACTCCCTTCGCGGCGCTCTGGCTCACCCACTTCAAAGGTCGTGCGCACATTGCCATCCTGTTGAATATACTGGGTTCGCCCGGCTACTACTGCGCCTTTGCAATCGGTGTTGGGTCGCAACTTCGCGCTATTAGACCACTGAGCAAGGTCGTTATTAAGCTCAAGGCATTTACTGGCAAGAACAACGCCACTCTCGGCCGCCTCACGGGCTAAGCGCCGGTAGTGCTGGGCGTAGAGCCCCTCGCGAATCGCTGTCGATGCAGACGCCGCCACGAGGAGTAGCATCATTGCCACCACCGATGCCACGATCACTGTTGGCAGAGCAAACCCCGCGCTTGATCTATTTTTGTTCACTAGCATTGCTTCTACAATAGCGTAGATTGCAACCGTAAGCAATATGCTGGTACAAAATTGTGCACAGTATAGTATACGTATGATAGGTTCTTATGTCTGAAGCTTACATAATTCTAAAATTAATCAACGTACACTCCACCGACGTGAAGTAGTAGATAGAAAGGTGCAGAGCAGATAAGTAGAGACTTGTTGTAATGCTCACGTTCACCACTACGAGAGGTAAGTCTACCAAGCATGCGAGCTCTCATGATACTGAAAGATATGTACTTGAGAGAAGGGACGTGGAAGCGATTGGTATTTTGCGATGAGATTGCCTCTTACTGCGCCCCGATCTGCACCACCTCACCACCCAACTTTTGCCGGAAGTAATTGTCGTGGCTGACATAGAGGATGGCACCAGTGTAGCGCTTCAGCGCCGCCTCGAGCTCTTCGATACTGGGCAGGTCGAGGTGGTTGGTAGGCTCATCGAGAATGAGCAGCTGCGGCTCATTGGCTAGCATGCTAATAATCTGGAAGCGCGCCTTCTGCCCACCACTGAGGCGAGCAAGCGGCACATCGCGATCCGTCTCAGCAAAGAGGTAGTCACTCATCAGTTGGCGCAGCTTGGTCTGGCCGATTGGCAGCCCACGGTCGAGGTGCATCTGCTCAATGGCCTGAGCCAGTGTGAGGTCAAGATATGTCGAGGCAATCTCTTGCTCATACACGCCAATCCGAATATGGCTATCGAGCTGCAGCGAACCACTATAGACAATTGGCGTATCGCTACCTCTGTCTTGCACCAAATTTTGCGCGGCGAGCAGTTCTCGAATAAGCGTCGTCTTACCTGCGCCATTACGGCCACGCAGCTCCACAGCTTCACCCTCACGCAGGTCAATATTTACCCCCTCAAATAAGATCCGTTCGCCATAGCCCAGCGCCAAATCTCGCACCGCTACTAGCGTACGCTGGCTTCGCATTGCACCATCGCGCATACTGAGGCGAATCGTTCGCGCCTTAAACTTCTGGTAGCGATCAGCCATCTTATACTCCAGCTGTGCCACGTTGTCGCGATCAATCCAAAACGTCGGTTTCTCAATCTGCTCAAGCTCCTCAAGCTCGGCTATAGCCTGCTGCTCACGCTGCTTAAACTGTTTGATAGTACCAGGATCGCGCGCTCGCTCCTTCAACCGGCGAAATTGCACTACCTTATCCTTCACATTAGCAATCCGCCGCTCGACCTGCTCGTACTCATGCATCGCGTTGCCCGTCGCCGAGGCATTTTGGCGCAGATAGGCATCATAGTTACCCCGGTAGCTCAGGGCCGTGCCGTCTTTTACCTCAACGATCCGATCCATCTCTGCCAGCACATCTCGGTCGTGGGTAATGACGAGCATTGCTTGTTTCGCGTCCTTGAGCCAGTCGACAAACTGCTTCTTAGCGACATAATCCATATGGTTCGTTGGCTCATCGATCAGTGCAAGGTCGGCCTGAGCGTGCATAATCTTCACCACCTCCACTAGGCGCTTCTGCCCACCGCTCAAACTCGCCAGATGTCGCTCACCATAGCCTGCCATTTGGAAGTTCTTTAGCTCCTCCGCCACTAGCTCCTCGATCTGGTAGAAGCCCTTTTGGCCAAAGCGCTCCAGCGCCGCGGTGTATGCCTCGATTTTGGCCATGTCATCACCCATCGTCTCGGGGTAGGTAGTGATGATATGGCGCAGGCGCGCATATTCCGGCAGGCCACGCAAGATATACTCGAGCACTGTGATATCGCCGCTGTCGTGGTGCTCTTGGACCGTCGCTACCACCACACTGCCACGTTTGAAAATAATCGAGCCACTATAGTCATCATCTACCCCTGTTAGCATACCAAACAGTGTCGACTTACCAACACCATTACGCCCCACCAGGCCCACCTTCTCGCCATCATTCACACTAAACTTCACATCCGTCATCAGCGTCTTCGCTCCAAACGACTTCTCGGTAATAGCAATATCGGCAATCATAGGGGATATTATAGCATGGCGAATTATATCCTTTGCGGGCAGGGGAGTGAGTTGAGCACTCCGCATTATTATTCTGTTATTTTTACGACACTCTTTCCATACATTTAGCGCTATAATGATCTGCAGACACGCTAGAAAATAACAGAAAGGATTATTTGTATTATGAAGGGCGAGCAACTCGCTTTTGTTAAAGATGACGGCATTACGCTCGCAGATTGCGACAATGTTGTCACATCCTACGGTTTGCAAACAGCACTCTTTCCGCGCAATATCCCCTCGCGCGAGATAGCGTGGCATTCGTCAGATAAGCTGCAATTTATGGCAACGAACGAAATGCTCGACGAGGCCAATATTCATTTTACGCAAGAAGAGCAAGCGACACTATCTAAATTCATTGATCCGATTGCTGATGTTGATAAACTTATGGCAAGCGAGCTTGCTCAAGAATGTTTGCTCATCAAGCGAGAGCAGGGGACGCTGGGTGATATGATACAGCTTATCGAGGCAACCCTCGCGGCAGACAGCAAAACCCACACCGGTATTTTCTTAGCAGAGTAGCCCACCGATCTCTCATATATTCACAAGCAACTAGTAGCAAGCACTTCAGAGGCTACAATATCCATCGCATCTGCTACAATAGAAGAGACGTATGAGCAAATCACATACTACTAAGCCACCAGTACCATCTATTGTCAACCGCCGTGCGCGGTTTGATTATGAGCTGAGCGACGACATAGTGGTTGGCATGAGCCTGACCGGCCTAGAGGTCCGCGCTGCCCGCGAGGGCCACGTGCAACTCAAGGGGGCATATGTAACGATTCGCAATAACGAGCTGTGGCTCAATAATGCCAGCTTCTCACTGCGTCACAACGAGCAGGGCCAACCAAATGCCCGAACAGTCAGCACTAGTGCACGTAAGCTCCTGGCAAAGCGGCGGCAGATCGAGCAACTCGCTGCTCGCAAGAAGGACGGCTATACCATCGTCCCCACGAAGCTCCTTACTAGTGGCCGTTACATTAAGCTCGTCATTGCCCTCGGTAAGGGTAAGAAACGCTACGACAAGCGCGAAACCATCAAACGCCGCGATGTGGAGCGAGAGCAGCGACGAGCAGTGCGGCGTAGCCTATAAGTTTATTTGGTGTTGATATTTCAAAATTTCTATTGTTTATATGCTATACTGTAGTAGTTATGCCAAATAAATCGGTTCGCTCTAATTCAATTAGTGTTGTTATTCCTGTATTTAACGAACAGAAAAACATCAAAGAATGCCTCACCGCATTATTACCTCAGCTTTCAGAAAAAGATGAAGTTATCATTGTCGACAACAACTCTACGGATGAAAGTGTTGCCATTATTAAAGGGTTTCACAACCCCCAAGTTCGTATTATTTATGAAACAAAACAAGGTATAACCCATGCAAGGACATGCGGTTTTAATGCTGCAAAGAACCCCATTATAGCACGCATAGACGCCGACACTGTAGTGAGCCACAATTGGCTCTCTATAGTTCGTCAGAAGTTATCGAACGACACATCAGTCAACGCACTTTGTGGTGCAGTTGCCATTAAAGAGCTATCTCCTCGTGGCCGTTTTTGGTTTCAGTGGGGAACAAGAATATTTCGCGCTTGGCACGAACGAAGCTTACAAGTAAAACCCATCATGTATGGTCATAATTCCGCACTCACAAAGAGCTTATGGCAGAACATTAACAGTAAAATGGATCTTGGAGACAGTAGTATCAGTGAAGATCTCGACATCACTCTCGCCTGCATCGTGTATGGTAAGGTAAAGTATGAACCAACTCTACTAGTAAAAAGCTGTGTATTGCGTACAATGAGCTCAATTGAGAAGCTACACAGGTATTATATTACTGACGGATATACACTTAATAAATACCAAATTGGCAACAAGAAGCGATGGAGTACACCGACTATCCGAAAGACATAATCAGCAGTAAAAATTAAGCCAAACAGTGTAGTAGCAATTCTTTCTCAGTGTCCATCTACACGCCCATATACGATCAAAAGGCCCGTATCAGACTATCCTACCCAGCGCCTCGTGGCTAGCAATCAGCGACTCATACAGCGCCGCGACCTTCTTTGCCATTGCTACAGAATCAAACTGACGCGCTACCCTCAGCGAGCCACGAGACAATTGCTCAAGTTTATCGGGGTGAGCAAAGAGATCAGTAAAGACCTTGGCAAAGTCCTCACCCTCAATCCCATCGGTCAGGATGGCATTTTTCTTAGTCAGCCCCTCAGTCATGCGCTCATCACAATAGACGATTGGCAGGCCGCTCGATGCTGCCTCGAGGAAGGTCATCGGTTGGTTATCGAAGTGATACGATGCAAGCGAGAAGATATCCGCCTGCTTAAGCAAGGCCGCTACTGCATCACTCGACTGCATACCTGTAAAAATTACCCGCTCTGCCACGCCAAGTCGCTCGGCACAGGCGCGCAGCTCTGTCTCGTATGGACCACCGCCGACTAGCACGAGCTTCACGTTCTCGTCTGGAATATGCGGCAGAGCTTCGACAAGTGCCTGCTGGCGCTTCTCAGGACTCAGACGCGCCACCGAGATAATAAATTTATCGTTCGGGCCTTTCGTGATAGGCGAATCCGCCGCCGAAGCATCGTGATAACGCTGAGTGTTGATACCATTCGGGAAGACATGACACGGTGTCGTTAGACCGCCATCCTCCACCAGTATCTTGGCCAGGTGCTGCGATGGTGATATGCAAGCATCACACTGGTTAGCAAACGCCGCAGTAAGACGCCACCCCTGACGAGACAACATCTCGCGGATTGCACTCTTACCCATACCATGGAGCTGCTCACGCGAGGTGACTGGCAATATCGGCTTCGTCCGGAAGACAACAGGAAAGGCGACCGAGAGCGCAATCACCCCAGCCGTCACCATAAACGGATAGTCGTCGATCAGCTCGCTATAGAGCGTGTGGATCGTCGTGACATGGGGAATCCGCTGCCGCTTGGCTACACTGTGGGCTAGCACACCCATATAGAATTGCATTTGGCTGTGGACGATGTCGAACTGGTAGTTATCCAGCTTCTTGGCTAGGCCAGGGTAGATGACGGCCGTCTCGCGCTTATCAAAGACGTAATTCTTCGATGATGGCAGGCGAATGACATGGTCATCGTGATCGTCATAGCCTTCGCACTTTGGCGCAACAATATAGACCTCATGGCCCAGCACCTCAAGTGCCTGCCTCAAATTGACCGTAGACGTTGCCACGCCATGGACTGATGGCAAATAGTCATCAATAAAGATTCCAATTTTCATACTTATGCCATTATACAGCAACGGAGAACAGCTAGCAAATGTAAAACTGTTTTAAGGGAATAATGTTAGTAGCTTGAGTAGCTACCTAGCTACTTAGTTGAAAATCTTAACGATCTCTGCAATGCCTTCAATATGAACAAGGTGACCACACTGTGCAATTTCAATAATGCGCAGCTTTGCAGCCCACTTTTGAAGATAATTCATCGCTCGCTTACCAGCAAGACGATCTGTATCGCCATAAACAACCACAACCTGGCTCAGTAGGTAGCGAGGTAGTGGTTTACTAAATGGGTTACTACGTAAATTAGCTTTCATTAGCACCATTTCAGCATACTGATGACGTACTCGCGGCCCTTCAGTCGCAATACACTCGGCAACAATCTGTCTATAATCAAATTGATCGTGTCGCGCTAAGAGAAAATTAGTTCGGAAACCTAACAACAAACGATTGGTGTAGTATATCCGTCGAGCAATAATATCAGGAGTGCACGCAAATACTCGATCAATTACCTGCAAAATAGGGTGAAACACTGGAATTGGCGCACTTAAGATAATACGTGTTGTCAACGAGATCTGATACATTTGTATGTAAGCTAATACAACACTTGACCCAAACGAATTACCAACTATAATAGCAGGGTTTGGACACACCAGTTGTAATGTTTCATGAAGCCAGTCAGCAAGATCATTCATATTTCGTACAGGAATGGTTGATGAACCTCCATGCCCTGGAAGGTCAAGCACAACAACTCGCCAGCCATGCTTGCGATAAGCGTCTGCTAAGAGTAACATAGAGTAACTCGTCCCTGTTAGACCGTGAATAATAACACATGTTTGTTTGATATTGTGTTGAGCCTCGCGGTATGCAACTATTTTGCCATTTGATAAATGAGCCACTCTTTGGCAAAAACGCGAGCTAGCTTCTCGTAGTACACTATTCTCTATCATAAATCAGTTTCCGATATACTGCACGATATTGACTAATAGTATAATCATGAGAGTGATGCTCTATAACCCACTGCCGAGCGTGTTGACCTATTTTATGACGCAAATTTTGATCTTGCAGGAGAATTTCTAATTTGCTTGCAAGATCACTTATGTCAGGATAATGGAAACCAAGGCCGTTTTTCCCATCATCTAGTAACTCAGGTAGAGCTACTTGATCTGCCACCACTACTGGCGTTTCACACAATAAAGCTTCGAGCGCAGCTATACATTGCAATTCTGCAGGGCTCGGCATGACAAATACATCAGCCCGCCACAACAAAGCGCGCTTTTCGTCGTCAGTCACATAACCAGTGAAAATACAAGCATCACCTAAATCAGAGGCTCGCTGCTTCAGTGATTCCATATTAACTCCTTTTCCTACAATGACGAGTTGTACGTCATCTCGGTTAAGCCGTTTCATTGCATCTATTAGTAGGTCAACTCGCTTTTCGCCATCAAGCCTTCCTACATAAATAACCATTAGCCTTTGATTGTCTAGCTTAAATCTCTTCAAATTTGCTGTTTTAGTGTGTTGCTCCAAAGGGTATAGCCTTACATTTATACCATTTGATATCGCCATAGTAGGCACTGTAATACCTTTCACATGATTGAGAGCCGCTTGTGTTGGCGCTGTCACCAAGTCTGTTCTATTAAGATAATTTACTGTATACCGTTCAGCTTTTTGACCAAGCCACCGAGCAAAACTTTTCCATTTTATGTTCATCACAAGGTTTAATGCAATGGCGTGACCAGTTGCAATAACCGGGATATGATATCTACGAGCTTGACGTAAAACAGCCATATGAAGCCAAGTTGACGGAATAAGCATATGAACAATATCTGGACGGTATTGATAAAAATAACGTTTTACTGCATAAGCAGGTAATACTGTCATTCTATTGTTTTCTCTATTAACAAACGATTTTACAGCAGGTAGTCTGATCACAGTAGCACCATTTATCTCGTCAATCTCCTGGTAGCTACCATAAAGAAAGCCTTTTGGCGACCCTGTTATGACTGTCACTTCATCTCCATGCGCTATAAGTCCAGATATAAGTGTGTCGACAGCCGCTTGGACGCCACCGACGCCTGGGCGATATACTTCTGTTACGATAAGAACTTTCATACCATTGTAGATTAACACACGGCACAATATTTTTCCATAAGTGAGCAAGCTCGTTCCGTCAAGTATAAAATATCTACATCATCCATATATAATTGCTTTGTTTGATACTTAGCTATCGATACATAAGGCAGCACCATGCTATACTACCCCTATGACTACCTTATACTCCTGGAACGTCAACGGTATTCGTGCGGTGATTAATAAGGGTGAGTTTGCCCGCTTTATGGCGGCGCACAACCCCGATATCCTGTGCCTGCAAGAGACCAAGGCGCAGCGCCAGCAGGTGGAGCTGGACCTGCCGGGCTACCACGAGCACTTTTATAGCGCGGCCAAGAAGGGCTATAGCGGTACGGCAATCTTTAGCAAAACCGCACCGCTAGAGTGGCGTGATGGCCTGCCAGCCGAGCTAGTGGAGCAGTTCCAGCTGACGACCGATAGCTACGGCAGCCCAAATGATGAAGGCCGCGTCATCACGGCGGAGTTTGCTGGCTTTTGGCTGGTAACTTGCTACACACCCAATAGTAAAGGGGACTTAAGCCGGCTTGCCCTGCGCGCCAAGGCCTGGGACCCTTGCATGCTGACGTACTTGCAGGGGCTGGAGGCTGGCCAGTACGGCCCAGCCAAGCCCGTACTCTACTGCGGGGATATGAACGTCGCCCACCAGCCAATCGACCTTGCCAACCCACGCGCCAACCGGGGCAAACACGGCTTTACGGACGAAGAGCGCGCTGGTTTCCAGCACTACCTAGACGCTGGCTTTGTAGATACCTTCCGCGCCGCTCACCCCGGCCAAACCGATGCCTACACCTGGTGGACACACTGGGCCAACGCCCGGGCTCGCAACGTGGGCTGGCGGATCGACTACTGGCTAGCCTCGGCGGCAATCGCCCCGCGCATCACCAGCGCCCACATCCACGCCAGCCAAATGGGCAGCGACCACTGCCCGGTGAGTATTACGGTGGATGAAGTGGTAGCGTAGGCTAAGATACAGCAAAGAGCACGACAAGCGCATAACAGAGCCTTGACGCACCCCTCATATATTGATATATATATATTAGCTTCTCGCAATCCGGCGAGAGGTGAGTCTAGAGAGGGAGGAGGTGATCCCCATGCTCGACGGCATTAGCCTCGGCGGTAGTGGATCCTGATAGTGCAGAGGGTGCGCAAGCACACGTTTGCGCACCCTCTGCGCCCCAACCTCCTATCTCCTTCTCGCCCAACCTAGTCGTCAGCGCTACTCTTGCTAGAGTATGGAGAGCTCCTGGGTTGGGCTTTTTCTCTTTTATGTTTTTTATTCGCTCTCAGGCTGCGCCAGCACTTCGACACTGTATATATGGCACTAGTAGCAAGCAAGACATCACTCCAGCAGCAATGCATAGCAAGCACCACCTACTTCGCGGTATAATAGCTCTATGCTGATTATTTTCTCCCTATATTATCTCCGTCCGCTAGAGCAAGGCAGCTGCGCATGAACATCCCCTACTGGCAGCAGCAGACGCCGGCCAAACCGCTCTACCCAGATATCGCCTGGAATAAGCCCCAGCAGCGGGCGCAAGCAGGCAAGCTGGGCATTATTGGCGGCAACCGGCTGAGCTTTCGCGCCATCGAGCATAGCTATACCACTGCGCTCGCCACAGGGGTAGGGCAGGCACGCGTGGTGCTGCCAGACGCCCTGCGTGGCACTATTCCTGCCAGTGTGACGGACACGATTTTTGCCGCAAGCAATAGTAGCGGCAGCCTAGGCAACGAAGCCTGGCCGGAGCTGCAAGCCCTCACTGGCTGGGCCGACGCACTCCTCCTCACCGGCGACGCAGGCCGCAACAGCCAGACCGCCATCGTCTACGAAAAGCTCGTGAGCCACACCACCACACCACTCATCATCAGCCGCGACGCGGTCGACCTGCTTATGCCAAGCGCCCCGCAGCTTGCCAGCCAGCCAAACATCCTCATCGTTGCCTCATTCTCGCAAGTCCAAAAGTTACTGCGCACGCTGTACTATCCCAAGATCCTCACCTTCCGGATGCTGCTTCTCCAGCTTGTCGAGGCGCTGCACAAGTTTACCATCACCTATCCACTCACCATTGCCACCTTCCACGCCGACACCATCCTTATCGCTCAGCACGGCACCGTCACGTCAACACCATGGTTGCAGCCAATGGCACTCTGGCAAGGTACGGTGCCAACGCGCATCGCCGCCTATACCATGTGGAACCCAGAAACGCCCCTCCAGGCAGCAACGGCTAGCTTGCTAGATGGGAAGGAGTAGGTATTAGGTATTAGGTATTAGGTATCGGCTCCGGAACTTTTGTTATAGCTATTTGTATTTTCTTCTTCATCTCTTTGGCTAGTGAAGGGAAGTATAAGAGTCGCTCAAGCCCTAGAGCACGAGCAACATTTCTATGATCTGCTTTTTGCTTGAATGACAAACGACAGGCATATTTAAGCACGATAAATATACCGATGAGACCGTCTCAAGTAGTGGGATTTTATATCCTACCAAACCAATACCGAAAGGGAAGAGCGAAAAAAGAGATTTGCACGCGATGTGCAGCACCATTATTATGTTGTTCGTTTTTTGTGTTCAGATCATACGAAGCACAAATCATGAACAAATGTTTGCGTCACATGAGCCCACGACCTCTGTTATTCTGCTGGACAAAAAAGTAGCACAAGCATAAAACACCACCAAGCGCTATACCAAAACTCTCCTATTGCATGGTGTGCTATATTTGCATGAATGTCGGTATTATATATCTTATTTATAGAACGGAAATAGCACGTTTCTACCGGAAATCAAGTACTCATATCATGTTTTGCGGTAATATTTAGCTCATCGGTAATGGCAAATCATCCATCTTCTCTTGCGCTATATGGCAAAAAGCAGATGAGTAGTATATTTGTTCGCCCTAGTTTGTGCACTACGTCAACCATGATACATGAGTAATTAGCGTGTTCAGTACATCCTCATACTGCTCTCTTTGTTTTGTGTATCGCTTACGCAGCCACATCACTTGCCTTATTCAGCAAATAGAAGCCACAGTCTCAGCCTGTATGAAGATACTATACTGTGTAGGAGACATCTCCTGGCCAAGAGCATAGTGGGTAGAGTAGGGGAGGTGTAGGTGGAGTATCTTGAGGAGACCTTGGATACCGTCATTTTAACTGAACTATGTCTACAGAAGCTAACTACGGCCTATATTAAGCCTCTGTTGAGGAGAAGTGGAACTGATCAAACTACTACTCGTGCTACCATCCAGAAGCCACGATGTAAAATACATATTTATACCGACTTTCTCTATTATTCCAGCAAAATATATACTGCCACTGACTAACATAGAGCACCACCAGAACAGACAGATTGCACTCACAATGCGCGGCTAGCCCCCTTAAAGAGCGGGCGAGAGAAAGGGTAGAGAAGCTTAATACGTCTCATCAGAGTAACTCTCACTCCACAATCTCACAAATGAGACCAATCAAAAAGAAAAGAGGACACGCAGCTTATATCGGATCAATGATTTGCTTTCAAAAACCAAACAAATAAAAAATCACCCGTCCATGCAAAACGGGTGATTTTAGGTTATCCGCAAACGGTTATTTATTTGCGGTGGCGGCTTACGTAGTAAGCGGCACCTGCAGCAGTGAGGCTACCAATACCAGCCAGCGGCAGGAGGGTACCGCCCAAGCCGGTGTGTGGCAACTCAGCTACTGGAGGAGTTTGCTCACACTTCGACATGTCGGTGGTGTAGTCATTGCTTACTTCGTTGCGGCGAACTTCGACGATCTTCTTGTCAGAGATGCGGCAAACCTTGACCTTGTCACAGTCAGCGACATTCTTTGAGTGCTTCTTCTCGTCGAATTCTTTTTCCTTGATGGTGACAATAGCACCAGTCTTCAGCTCACAGACCTTCATCTTGTCGCAGTCTTTGACGTTCTTTGAGTGTTTAGTAGCGTCAAATTCGCTTTCCTTGATGGTGATGATGGTGCTGCTGCTCAGCTCACATACCTGGATGCTTGGCTGAGGTGTTACCTTGATAACAACCTGGCAGTCCTGGCTGGTCTTCTCAACGTTGGTGCTACCACCTTCGTTGCCAACTACAGTCATCTTAACGGTGTACGTGCCTTCTTTGGCGTAAGTGTGGCGAACGGTTGCGCCGCCGGTGGCAGTCTTGCCGTCACCAAAGTCGTACTTATACGTAGCGACCTTTGCACCTTCCTTGGCAGTTGCCTTGGCGGTGAATTGGTATTCGTTGCGCGAAACCTGAGTAGCTTGCAATGCGTCGCAGGTCAGGCTTGGTTTAGCTGGTGGGGGAGTTGGGGTGCCCCAGGTAGGGTTACCACAGTCCTTGATAACACCAGCGATAAACTTACCGTTGTTGTCGAACCATGCGTAGATGTTGAAGGTTGTCTTACCCAAGATGAAGCTGTCGCCCGTTGGGTATTGGTAGTAGGTGTGACCACCTGCAGTGCGCTGACCTTCAGCCTTCTTTTGGTTGGTGCCAGCCTTGGCCTGCAGGGTGCGAGCACCAGTAGCAACAACCCGGCCACCAACAGTGATGTTGCCGTTGGCGTCAACCGTACCTTCTTGCATGTTGGCACCGTTAACCATTTGCTCGGTAATACCGAACTGGGTGTAGAGCTGGCGGATCTCTGTGCGCTTTACATAGGTGCTGCGCAGCGTCTGCACATCCTTTGTACCACACTCGACAACGTTAAAGTTGCTACAACCTGCCGAGAGTGCTGCCGATGCTGGCTGCGCTACCCACAGGCTACCGATTGCTGCACCGGCGACAACACCGAGTGCAACAAACGATTTTGCTAGTTTGTTCATTTGTTTTCCTCCTCGTCATTATTAGACGTTATGTGTTGAGATTATCATGTCCTTTATTTTTTGTCAACAATACTTTTTCATATATTGTGCTTATGCTTAAATCCATATTTTGTGGCTGCTGTTCTACCACAAAATTATGATCGTAGCCACTGTTATATCGTGGTTGCGTGCAAGCGATGTTCGATGGTGTTGTACTTATCAAACATACATCGCACGCTCGGTGCTTTCGCCTGTTGCGCAGCTATGTGATGTTACTCTGCTTTTTTGCCATATTTTCTCTTGATCGTTCATGGCTGGTTATCCAGTAGCTTAGGATGGGCGAGCGGTCGTATTGAATGAATAGAGTGACCGGCTTAGACATATCTCCGTAGAGCCCTGCACGAGAGGCTAGCCAAGTACAGGGCAATCTGCTATACTGACAGAAGTTGCAGGGCAGGGCTGCAATTGATCTTACTCATGCCGCGGTGGTGGAATTGGTAGACACGTCAGACTCAAAATCTGATGTCCACTCGGACGTGCCGGTTCAAGTCCGGCCCGCGGTACCAGTGTTTATTCAGCTGTTTTCCGAAAAATAAGCCGCGATGTCGGCTTATTTTTTTGATTAATAACCCTTAATTCTCCGAATATATCAGTCTCGAGAGCGTGGGCACGGGCAGGTAACTTCTTATCCAAGGTGGGCTTTGAAACGCAAGCGATATATTGGTATATCAAAGCTAATATTGTATACTGGAAGTAGTTATGCAGCCACAAGATTCGTCACGCACAACATCACGAGGGCATTCGTCGTCGCAGAGCCGCGATGCACGGCTTAGTGAAGCGCGTGGGCAAATTGATGCGCTGTACAATACGTCGAACAGTAGCGGTGGCACAAGCCGCCCAACTATGCAGCCCATCATTGGTAATGCGCCGACTCGCCCGCCAGCGTCCAGCACGAGCGCCAAGGCGGCTACCTTCTCAGTTCCAAATCTCGCTAGCAAATCAGCCAGCCATGCACCAGTGGTGCGGCACGCAGTAGGTGGCGTTCAGCACAGCCAGACGGCTTACCGCCCAGGCGCACAAGCGTGGCGTCAGAGTCAAGCAGCTGCGGCATCAAGCGCTCACTCGGCACCCACCTCCCGGGAGCGCGACATCTCATCTATCACGCCGCGCAGCCGCTCACAGGCGCACTACATTGGTACATCGGCGCAATCCCAACCCTCACCAACCCGCACAGCCGCTTCATCAACAGCTCACGCGCAGCAGCCCTCATCTCAAGACAACCACACCGAGCAACCAGCAGCAAACGCGCATCAGCCGCAGCAACCAGACAGCCAGCGCCTTGCCGGTGCACCACGCCAGCCCACCGCCAACCAAAAGGCCGCTTGGCAGCAATATCACAGCGCCTGGCAAAACTACTATCAGCAGTATTATGAGCGCTACTATCTAGGCCAAGTCAAGAAGGCTGAGGAGCGCCTCGCTGAGCAAGCCAAAGCTCACGACGCCGATGCACCTAACGCCACCACAGCCACCACTGATGAGCCAGAGGAGCTCACCCAAAGCCAAGCCATGGGCGACCTGCGCTCGCGTTTACTGAGCTCAATCCGCAACGGCGCAAACAAAGTCCGCCATAGCCGACACTTCATCCCCGCGATAGCTGGTATTTCCGTCATGGTATTATTCTTGGCATTGCAGTATAACCGAGTCTTTTTCTCATACGTTGCTGCCTATACCTCACCAGGCGACCTCGATGCCCAGAGCTATATCATCAGCCCATACGACTCGACCAACGTTGGCCCAGACCCCAAGCTTATCATTCCTAAGATCGCGGTAGACGTACCCATCGTGTGGGACGCCAACGCTGCTAGCCAAGCCTCGCTTAATGCCGCTATGGATAAGGGTGTGGTATGGTTCAACATTCCTGGTGCCAATGCGAAGCCTGGTGAGGTAGGGAACTTCGTCGTCTCAGGTCACTCAAGTAACGACTGGCTCGATAATGGTAAGTATAAGTTCATCTTCGCGCGGCTCGAGCAAATGCAAAAGGGTGACAATATCTACGTCAATTACAACGGCAAGCGCTACACCTATACTGTCACTGGCTCGCAAGTCGTCAAACCGACCGATGTGCACGCGCTGCAAACCAACGCTACCAAGCCAACTATGACGCTCATCACTTGTGTGCCACTTGGTACCGACCTCAACCGCCTACTCGTCACAGCCGAGCAAGTCAGCCCTGACCCATCCTCCGCCAAAAAAGAAGCATCTCAAACCACTACCAACAGTGGCAGTAACAGCAAGAGTGCCATGCCAGGCAACTCACCAACCTTCGTCCAACGGGTCGGCAACCTGTTTTCAGGGCGGTAAGTTAACTTTATAAACCAGTGTGGCATCTACGCTTGAAAGTGCGATATTTCTCACTGGTTACTCTGGTAGTTCGTATAGCAGTATAAAGACGAAGGAAAGTGTGCTATCGCAAAGAGATATGCGAATATGAGAGTGTATTGCCAAGCTACATAGCGCTATAGCAATAAGAAAAGTATGTAGAAATAACAACGATCATTGGCTAGTAGACCTGCTAGCGAACTCTGTTATTCTGGTAAATATCTCGTAAATCTCGCGGCTGTCGCTTCTTAGAACCCTCTTAACCACTTGACTAGCCCCTCATATATTGATATATATACTAACTTTTTGCTCAAAGCATGTCTTGGAGCGAAGAGTCGCTCCTGGCTTTGGGCTCACTTTCTTAGAGAGGAGGTGAGAAAAGTGGGGTCACTCATTGCAATGGGTGCTGGATACATCATAGATTTCATTCTACTCGGTGTATACTCGCATCTCGCGGACAATGATAGGACAAGTACGCTGAAGTGGTACGGTGTAGCGAATTTTGTTGCTGCAGTTGCAGCACTGATCGCTGTACATTTCTTCAGCTCTCGGTCTATTGAGGATCCGGTATCGGCCTTTGGTATGGCACTCTTTTTGGGGTGTATCATTGCCGCCGTTGGATCATTCCACGCCTTTGCAAGACGCAATCACTACTAGGGGCTCATAAATAGCCCACCAAACATAGCTCACTAAACTCGTGTCTCAATCTGATCGTAGTGCATTCTATTGCACTCTCGGGTTGAGCAATTAATCCGGGTTCAGTTTGAGCATGGTTGGTGGGCTATGCTCTTGGATTATATAGATATATGAACAAGCGAATTATGTGCTTAGCGTTCACCACAGTTTAGCAGGGGTAGCTGCACGATCCTGATGATAACTCTAGTCATTGACAATCTTCGTCTGGCGCAGCGCCACGCCGTCCTTCGTCTTGACGAAGCTATAGAGGTAGCGCTGGTTCTGCGAGAGGACGACGGGAAGATCAAGCGCTGAGGTAGTGATGTGCTGCTGGTTGGCACCGTCAAAGTCGTAGAGATGTACACCGCCGTACGTGAAGGTGAAGTGATAGCCATCAATCCAGTTGATATCGCGCGTCAGTGGCTGAGGGAGCTTGATAGTGGAGGATTTGAGCAGCTCGAGGTCGTACGTCATGAGGCTCGCGTCGTTATACACACAGGCGAAGCGGTGCCCACCACGCGAGAAATCGACGTGGCTAATGCCACCAGGCATGCTGAGGCTAGCGACAGACTTGAGGCTGCTTGCGGTGCGCGAGTCGCTCGCAGCGTGCGAGGTGCTACTAAGGATCTCGGCTGTCTCGCCATAGGCGATAACGTAATATACTTTGTCGTAATATTTTTCGATACGGAAGTGGAGTGGCGCCACACCATCATCGGCATAGCTGCGGACGGTGCGAGGCTTGGTGGTGCCAATAGTGAGGTAGCCAGCAGTGCGCTGCTTGCTAGTATGGTCGAGTTTGGTCGTGTACGTAACGGTGCTATCGCTGTAGAGTGCAAACTCAGCCACGTTGCTAACGAGCGGGCCGGTGATGGTCATGTCGCCGAGGCTTGCTTGGCGCAGGTCTCCCTCATCAGTAAGGACAAAGAGCTTGCGGCTGTCGCCCTGCGAGAATTTAGCAGCATCAACATCAACACCAAGCTGCCGCGTGACATTCTCGAGCTTGTGGCTACCCTGGGTGTCGAGGACGAGCCACTCGGTTTTGTCGCCATTGTAAGTGTGTTTGATTGTCACATAGCGGTTATCCTTATCCCACGAATCGAGGGTAAAGGTTTGGTGTTCGGTATTGTCTGGCGCAGTGTAGTGCGCGCTGTCGAGTGTAATATTCGTCGTCTGTGGGTTGTCGCCACTGAGATCGGCCAGAGTAACGATGGGCTTGTGTGCAGAAGGAGTGAAGACGAGGTAGCGATTATTACCTGAAGCAATGGCGCTTGACGCACCACTAGCAGTTGCGACATTCTTATGGCTCGGGTTGGTAGAGATGAGCCGAGCATAGTCGAGCCACAGCACACTGCCGGGCTTCACATCCACCGTCTTGTGCCAGTCACGGTAGCCCTCACGCTGGATAGTGACGTTGCGCTGGCCAGCCGAGAGGGTAAGCTTACTAGGCGTCTCGTTGCTGAGGCGGGTTTGGTCTACCGTCACTTGGGCACCATCAGGGTGAGTGTCAAACTGCACCAAGCCGCCCTGCACAACCTTACCACTCGACCAATTGAGCCGGTACCCCTGTATTGCATAAGCAAAAATCACGACGGTGAAGAGAACGGTCAGCACCATCATGCTATAGATCAATGTCAGATGGACGCGTTGGCGTCGCTTTCGTTGTTGCGTATCCATGACAACATTATACCATGGCTGGAGGGAAGTAGAATGTGTTGCCTATCTAGCTCAACCTTGCAGCAGGCTCATGTATTTTATTTTGTCCCGAGGATCTTATACAAAACAGCTCGCACCTCTTGCAAAAGTCCTTATGCTTGGAGTATTATACGATCAAAGAGGGAACAAGGGGGATATACTATAATGCGTCATACGACGGTCACACGTGGTGGACAAGTGTCTAAGCAAGTAGCTGGGCAGGCTGCCGTTCGTCAAGATATAAAGAAGCCAGGGCTGCATCGCACAAGCAAATCAGATCGGCAGCCTGTGCTATACGGGCCTGAGCTAAAGATCATTCATACCCCGCGCGCTCGCTCTACAGCGGTCAAGGCGGCTCAGAAGCATATCTCAGAAATCATCCCGGCAGCCAAGGCAGTACAGACAACTCAGGCGGCCACAGCGACGCCGCAATCACTCGTAAAGAACCAGCCACGAGCATCTACGAAGGCCACTCAAACCACTCCGCCGCGCCCCGCGCACCAGCTGGCCACGCTCCATGCAGCCACGCCGCAAAAAACAACGGCACCACATCTCGCCGCAGCACCAACTGCGCACATCACCAAACATCATCGGCCAGTGGCGGTGCAGCCTATCACATCATCTCGACCTGGCTCGCCGCGTCAGCTACGGAAGCGGCAACCCGTGACGATCTCGCCACTCTCGGCTCAGCCAATAAAAACCTCATCGCCTCGTGCGCAAACCCCACACCGCACTACTCAACAGACGTCCACCCAGCCTGGCGCGCCACGCAGTATGGATTTTGTATTCGTACCATCAGAAGTAGAACCACCCAGTGCCGCTAAACGCCATAACACGCCGCCGCCGTCACAACTGGCACGCGTGCTTGCCACCGAGCAAGTCGAGCAGACGCAAACCCAGGCCACGCAGCCAGTTATACCAATTGGCCTACCCACACTCAATCTCGCCGAGCTTGCCGCCCAACCACTGGTAGCACAGCCTTCTGGAGTGCCCCAGGGTGAGGTATGGTGGCCGCCAGCCGAGCCAGAGCTCACCACGACGGAGAATATCCCCGTTAGCACACTGCCGCACAGCGTTCTTACTCAGCAGAGTAAGAAGTTGGCAGCCGCGCCCAGACCCAAACATCGCAGGCTCTTCACTAGTAAACGCCGCACCAACAAACCCACAACCAGCGTCGCACCACCACCGACTCGGCAGCCAGCGGCGCGCCACTGGGGTCGGCATCTCAGCGTTGCTGGGGCGATGGTGGCACTGCTTGCCTTTGGCGGCTATCTGACATACCACAACATGCCTGCCATTGCTACTCGTATGGCCGCCGCTCAGGCTGGCATTAATGCATCGTTCCCGTCGTATCAACCCAGTGGCTATAGCTTGACGGGCGGCATATCACAGCAGCAGGGGAGTGTCTTAATGAAGTTCGCCGCCAACGCTGGCCCAGGCACCTTTACTCTCACGCAGAGCCGGTCAGATTGGGATTCCAGCGCTGTCCTGGCCAACTACGTTTTGCCCAGCTTTGGCCGCAACTTCGCTACTACCACCAGCCATGGCCTCACTATCTATAGCACCCACAACGCCGCCGCGTGGGTCAATGGCGGCATCCTCTACACTATCAAGGGCAATGCACCCCTGTCGAGCGAACAGGTAGCGCGGATTGCAGCGAGCATGTGAATCTCCTGAGAGTCTACATTTCTCCCATCACTTCATCCGATGGAGTGTGGAAACAGATTGCAAATAATCTGTTTTCAGCCCTGGCAGCAAGAGGTCGATGCCTGGGAGACATCGACCCTTATAGCGTTCCGGAGGAGGGAGCGATGGGAGAAGCGCAGGCTATGGCCAAAATCAGGCTGTTCTTTGTTGTGCAGTTCATCTGCTATACTTATCCATATGAGTAACGACACATCATCTGATACACCATCTTCGCACGCCACCACCATTCGCACCCGCTTTGCACCAAGCCCCACGGGGTATATCCATGTGGGTAATGTGCGCGCAGCGCTCTTTCCGTGGCTACTCACGCGCCAGCAGGGTGGAAAATTCGTCTTGCGCATTGAGGATACCGACCGCACTCGCTTTGTATCTGGGGCAGAGGATCTGATTCTCGATACACTCGACTGGCTTGGGCTAGACTGGGACGAAGGCCCACGCGTTGGCGGTGAGGCTGGGCCGTACCATCAGTCGGAGCGCCTCGCCATCTACCACCGCTGGGCACAAAAGCTCATCGACAAAGGCCTTGCCTATGCCGACCCCTACACCCCAGAGGAAGTCCAAGGTTTTCGCGAGGAAGCTCGGGCTGCCAAAAAGGCCTTTTTATACCGTGACTATCGCCCGACCAATCCACCAGAGTGGGATGGCACCCAGCCACTGCGCTTTAAGATAGCCGAGCCCCAGCGCTACACCTGGCACGACCCTGTGATGGGTGAGCTCTCTGCTGGGCCAGAAGCGCTCGATGACTTCATCCTCATCAAGGCCGATGGCTACCCAACGTACAACTTCGCTCACATTGTCGACGACGCCGAGATGGGTATTACCCACGTCATCCGCGGGCTAGAATATATCTCCAGCATTCCACGCTACCTCAGCCTGTACGATGCGCTAGAGCTTGAGCCACCAGTACTGGCCTGCCTGCCACACATCATGGCACCCGATGGCAAGAAAAAGCTTGGCAAGCGTGATGGCGCCAAGAGTGTCACCGACTACCGCACCGATGGTATTTTGCCCGAGGCAATGCTCAACTTCCTCGCCTCGCTGGGCTGGAATGATGGCACCGAGCAAGAGATCTTTAGCAAGGAGGAACTGATCGAGAAATTCAGCCTCGAGCGCGTCCAGCGCAGTGGTGCTCGCTTCGACGAAAAGCGCCTCCTCTGGATGAACGGCCAATGGATCCGCCGCCTATCGCTCGATGACCTCTACAACCGAGTCGAGCACCACTGGCCAGCCAGCGCTACTAGCGCCGACGAATTGTACAAAAAACAAGTGCTTGCTCTGGTACAAGACCGCCTCAAGACCTTGGCCGAGCTACCAATGCTGAGCCGCTACTTCTTCGAAGAGCCCACTATCAACGAAGAACTCATTACCACCAACAAGCCACTACGTAAACTGACGGACGAGCAGCGTCGAGAGCTCCTTGCCACGGCCCACGCCGCTCTGGCTCAGCAGCACACGTGGACGCCAAGCACCATTCAAGACACCCTTAACCAGCTCCTCGAGACCACTGGCCACAAGCCGGGCGTGCTCTTTAGCCTCATCCGCATCGCCACTACCTGGGCACCCTTTAGCCCCCAGCTGAATGACACGCTGGCGCTGCTTGGCAAGGAGCGGACGCTGGCGCGAATTGAGCAGTATCTTGGGTAATAACGCGCTCCACATCACACAAAAACCGGCTCTCCCAGCCGGTTTTTACTTGAATAAATAATTGCGTCATGAGCAAAAAATAATAGCAATAACAGGGGTAGGGGGCTGCCCGCGAATACACAATGGTACTCAAGCGGGTAGCCCGGTGGATAGAAGGACCATGCCTATGCTATTCCATAGGCCGGTATGAGGCTTGACGTGGGTCAAGCCTGCTCAGAGGCAACACGAGTCGAGTCTTGCGACCCTAGCTCACACATCTCCTGGGAGATGCTACCAAACATCTCCACTTCTTCCTTGCTCTCACCAAGGATAGAAGGCAGTGCAAGAATGCGACTTATACGGTCAGCTTCGGCGGCTGCCAGGGCATTGCGCTCCTCACGAGTGCGACGAAGGTCTTCCTCCATCTTGCGACGCTTATCCTCAAGAATCTGCTGCTCTTCGAGGATGCGCTTGTTCGTCGTGAGTCGATCAATCTCCGTTTGAATACATTTATACAATGCATCAAAGGCAGATCTCCGATACTCAGGAGGGGATGGTAATTCTGCGTTGAGCTCCTTGCTAAGGAACTCAGCCAGAGCAGGATTCTGCGCAATGACGTGAGTTACAGAATCTCTGTCAGTGTTCACAACCCTTTTGCACCGCGGAATCTCATCGTGCCTCTTTTCAAAGGCCCGGCACACCTCATCATTAAGGTTAGACTCAAGCAGACTTCGAACAGCGTTCACTAAATCTGGGTCAAGCTGAATTGCATAGATCTTTCCAGATTTAAATGCACGCATCAACCTACGATAGCCTCTAACGCTGCGGAACTCTTCAGCACACCAGATTGTTGTAAACAACGCGGCCGGTATACCAAGAATTAGCCACCACCATGAATGGTATGCTGTTAACCCTATTGAGCCTACCAGCAAGAACGTCAAGAAGATACTGCCCACTCGTGAGACGAGTATATCGCTATATGCATCTTCCATGGGGTGCTCCCAGTCTTTTCCGCCAGACCGTGCCCAGCGAAAGACAGGGTAGTTTTTCTCATCACTGAGCTCAGGCGGTATGAGAGACAGCTGAGGAAGAACCCCCTCGATCCATAGCGCACCTGGTTTAGACGAGTAAAACCGTGGCCGCAAGAACCACTCACCATCCACACCGTACATGTCGCGCTTGTATTCAAAGAGCATAATTCTCATTCCTTTCTATCCGAGAGAATTATGAGGTAAATTATATATATATATCTGTCAAGGCATTATTGCTGCGCTATTTACAACGATACAGAAGCAGTAGCTCACTGTTACCTCAAAATATCATGCTATTTGCTGGGATGGTAGTAGCCTGGCTACAATGGGTGCTTTACTATCCTCGCCAAGTGGTATTCACGCCACAGGGAGAGCACTGTGCAGCTATTTTGCTGGAGGTACGTCGCCCAGCCAGACTGATGGTGCTGGCTCCATACCGCTCACAGAGTCTGCGCTGCCGTTAATTATATCGCGTGCAACGGGGGAGGCGAATATATCAACACCCCGTGGGCCCGAGCCAATCCCTATGCTACCTCCGAGGGCAGCAAGCGTCATGGCCCTCATGACATCAGGCGACGGCTGGCGCACCCCTTCTCGCACTTGCCCCACACGCCAATCTCCGCTGCTGGCTTGTTGCGGTGATTGAGGCGATTGACCTTCGTCAGCCCATCGTGATGGCGATGTAGCGTCGCTGTCTTCACCATTATCTGTACTGTCTCCCGAGAGGCTCTCGTGTCGTCGTGTCATTTTCCTCACCCAAATTATCCGTTAATGGTTATTCATTGTAGGCTATTTTTGCGGATTTGCCAAGGGGTTTGTTGGGTAATTGATCGCATGCGCTCGAGGTATCGATGTATCCATCTTCGCCATGCAGCTCTTACGCAATTCCTCATCATCCACTGCCACAAAAAGACCCAGCGCACGAAGTAAATAACCAAGACCCATTTACCTATAGAGCACAAGCAGAGAAGCGCAAGGGTAAAAACACTCACACCGTACAGCGGTCAAGTCCAAGGTAGCCTTTTGCCGCAAAATTCCTCATTCATCGCTATCCGCTCATGGTATAATGGCCATAAGATGAGTTCACCACAGAATACACCACCGGCAGCTTTTGGCGGCCGGGCGCAGCGTCGGCGTTTGCGGCGGCATGGGCGGCACTTTATGGGACTGCGGCACTTTGTGGGGCAGCACCGTATGCCCGTGATGGTGATTGGTGGGGCATTGGTGGTATTTGCTGGAGCAATGGCGTCATTTTCTCTACTCAATAAGCCTCGCCAGGCCAAGCCCGCCCCTGTTGTGGCAACACAGAAAGCCCCAGAGGTGTATTATTCGCCTCTGACTGGCCTCAAGGTAGCCGACCAAGCGGCCACCACCAAGCCCGTCACTGCAGTGATGCTCGAGAATAGCCCCAGTGCTCGCCCCCAGTCAGGTGTTAAGCAAGCTGAGGTGGTATATGAGGCAATTGCCGAGGCAGGTATCACTCGCTTTCTCGCGCTGTACCAGCAAAACAAACCAACGATGATTGGCCCAGTGCGCAGCCTGCGGCCGTATTACATCGACTGGCTCGCGCCATACCAGCCCAGCGTAGCTCATGTGGGGGGTAGCTCACATGCCTTGCAAGAGATCCGCAACGGTACTTACCGCGATATCGACCAGTTCTTTAATGAGCGCAGCTATTGGCGTGCCACCGACCGCCGTGCCCCGCACAATGTCTACACCAGTGCCGAGCGGCTGGATGACCTCAATAGCAGCAAAGGCTACAAGCAATCTACTGTCAAGACCGCCCTTGCTCGAGCCGATGGCAAGCCAGCGAACCCCGCTACCGCCACTGTGGCCGTCATCAACTTTGGCAAATCCGCCCGCTACAACACGCGCTACCAATACGATGCCAGCACTAACACCTACCAGCGTAGTATCGGTGGCGAGGCTAGCTTGGATCGTGAGGAAGGGCAGATTGCGCCCAGCGTTGTGGTGGCACTAACCGTCCAGCAGACCACCGTGCAAGAGGATGGCACGCGCGAGAATATCATCACCACTGGCCAAGGCAAAGCAACTATCTTCCAAAATGGCAGTGTAGTGGAAGGAATATGGCGCAAGACTGACCGTACCAGCCCCCTCGAGCTACGTGACGCCAATGGCAAGGCAATCGCTCTCACTCGCGGCCAGACATGGATTGCAGCAGTACCTGGCGGCGCAGGGAGCGTGTCGTGGCAGCAATAGGCCCAGCCCGGCCATTGCCACCTCATCGTCCACCTACCCTTATTAAGCAGTATTGGCCTCACTATAGCCGCCGTGCTATTGGTGCGAGCATCCTGATGCAGTGCACTATTGCCGGGCTGGTGGCGAGCACGCTGTGGATGATTGGCCTAAGCCCTAGCCAGCTGCAGTTTTGGCTGATCATTATGGTTGTAGTGCTGGCGAGTATCCCACTCAATATTTTCTTGCTGATGCAGCTACTCACCCCGCTCAAAGACCTCACGCATGCTCTCAGCCACGTGGCGGGTGAGCCCAGTACTATTACACCGCCCAACCCCAATGCAGCACACTTTGAGCGCGATGGCTTCAAGCCGCTACTGCAATACATCTACCAAACGGCTGCACTAGCTGGCCAAAACCCGCCGAGCCAGGCTCAAGCACTAGCTGGCCAGATTGAGGCCGCGCTTGATCAAACCAGTGCTGGCATTGCTATCCTCACTGGCCAGGGGCAGGTATGCTACCACAACCGCCACACCCCACTGCGCCAGAGCCATGATGACACGGCCGAGCTCGAGCTGTTATTTGAGCCAGGCGATGGTCTGACAGAGTGGCTCGCGCACTGCCGCCGCAGCGCTGTCCATGCCGAGAAGACCTGGCTGCGCATTGCAAACAAGCTGGTGGGTGAACCTGGGCGGCGTATCTTCGACATTACGGCCAATTATGAGAAGGGAAGCAGTGCCGAGGTTATACTAGTGCTACACGATCGCACCACCCTCTACCAGCCCGAGGATGATGACCTCGATTTCATCGCCTTTGCCGCTCACGAGCTGCGCGGGCCCATCACCGTTATTCGTGGCTATCTGGATGTCCTCACTGAGGAGGTTGGCCCAGCGCTGGCCGGCGACCAACAAGAGCTACTAGGGCGGCTCGTTGTCTCAGCCAATCGTCTCAGTGGCTATGTCAACAACATCCTCAATGCCAGCAAGTTCGACCGCCGCCATCTCCGCGTTCACCTAGCAGAAGAGTCAGTGGCTAGCATCTACAATATCATCCGCGACGACATGCAGCTACGCGCCACCACCCAAGGTCGCCAGCTCACGGTGGATATCCCCACCACGCTGCCCACTATTGCGGCCGATCGCTCCAGTCTGTCTGAGGTGCTGAGCAATATCATTGATAACGCGCTCAAATATAGCAACGAAGGCGGGCTCGTAGCCGTCTTGGCAGAGCAAGACGGTGCATTTGTCGCCATCAAGGTGCAAGATCACGGCATCGGTATCCCCGCCAATGTCATGGGCAATCTCTTTCACAAGTTCTACCGCTCGCACCGCAGCCGCGAAACTGTAGCTGGCACGGGTATTGGGCTCTACATTAGCAAGGCGATCGTCGAGTCACACGGTGGGCAGATTGGCGTGGTAAGCCGCGAAGGGGAGGGTTCCACCTTCACGATCACCATCCCCACCTACGCCAGCGTAGCAGACAAAATCACTGATGGCAGCAATAGTCAGCTCATCACCAGTGGCAGCGGCTGGATAAAAAACCACACAATGTATAAGGGATAACAGGGGTAGCAGGAGAAAAGTTATGGCAATTCAAACAATTCTCGTCATCGAAGACGATCGCTTCATCGGCGAAATGTACGTGCGTAGCCTCCGCAAAGCAGGCTATGCGGTAGACTGGCTGATTGATGGGGCAGACGGCCTCGTGGCGGCACGCAACAACCACTACGACCTCATCCTGCTCGACATCATGCTCCCCGAGAAACGCGGCAGTGAGATCCTCGAGGCACTGCGCGCCGAGCCGCAGCACATCGCTGGCACAAAGATCGTCATCATGACCAACTTCGACCAAGACGAATCCACCCGCCTCGCTCTCCAAGCCAGCGTAGACGGCTACCTCATCAAAGCCGAGATCACCCCACGGCGATTGCTGGAGATTATTGCGGGGATGGGGTAACCTACAGGCTCTTAAAAAATCAACTCACTTATTGCTAAAAATTTTATTTCATTGCGCTTAGCATTCTTTCTATAAGTGAGTTGGTTGCAGTAATTTGGTTCTTCATCAATGATATACATGTCATGATTGCCCAAATATTTTTTCCTCATCTGTAGCCGTTTTCGCGATCAACTTTCCATACTCCCATAGCAGGGTTCCAGCCTCTCTCTTTGATGGATCGTCATTTTCTACCGGCAGTTTTCCGTATACTTCGACAAATTTATAGACTGACTCCTTTATAACTTTTATAGCCCTCTGCCTGTTATCAATGTTCTCATAAACGACATCAACGAGAAGGTCTATAACTGTTTCGGTTATCTTTTGGTATCTTTCTGGAGCTAGCTGCACAGACGCACATTTACGCGCCAGCATAATGAAGCTAAACCCGATAAATTGAATTAGTACAGCCATGTGAGCCTCATCTGAAAATTCATATTCTTTTCTAAGGTTTTCAGCGGATACACCCGAGGCATATATTACTGCAGCAGAATACTCTTTGATTGTTTCTTTGTATGTATTCTTCTTTTGTCGCTTAAAAATCATTATTAACTCCTCCTAGTTTTCTTTTTTGATTTCTTACGACAGCATTATCCTGCTGTGGAATTATTTTTATCATATTTGTAATTTTGCATCCAAAAATCAGCATAGCGTAGCATTCCTTCTGTCTGCCAGGCCATTGGCGAACGCGTATTGTTGAAGTTCTTGTGAAAATTATTGTGTATTTTCTCAATACATTCCTTTTTGGTATAGTTGTCAGTCTTTGTATATGGCGAGCAAGAGACTGCCTCGTGCATAGATAAAGTTATACACATCAATAGCATTTTACCTCCGTTATTTCTTTCTTGCATTGGCATATACATTCTTGTCTCATCTGGTAAATATGGTGCGTTCTCATCATACTTTGTTACATGCCACTTCAAAACATCATCAAAAGAGGGGTGGACAAAACGTGAGGTTGCCGCATAGAGGCTACTGTATATCTCAAGTGCTTTACCAGTTGTATCGAGATCTTTTGCTATCATTTTAAAACTCTTTGTTGGATGCCAAGACTTAGGGTAACCCTTTGATACATTTTTGATATTTAATCCATACGGCTCTAGACGCTGGTTTAGGCGATTACGTTCTGTTCTATATTGAGTCTTATTTATCCTAGCTTCTCTTTTACTACTTTGAAGGTTACGTAATTCTGACATTGTATTAGCAACTATAAACTGCTTTACTATGTCATCATGATTATGATGTTTAACAATATACCGAAGAGAGATAGTTGCCTCATAGTACGATCTAAGTATTACAAGAAAAGCAAGTGTATCATCATTGTCAACTGATGTATTGCATGATCGATACAACTTCTTACACTTTACAAATAAACCAAGAATAATACCATAGAGCAAGTCGCTACTAGGCTGCATGTCTTTTATTAGGTCATCGAAAAGCTGATAGACAATTTGATTAACATACTCTAAATTATCAGAATTTCTTTCGACAAGTGGTAAATTTAATCCATCAATATTCAATTTTTGTTCCATGTCTATATGTTACAACAAAATATGGGTAAGCCCCATATTCTCCATACAAATAAAAAATACTACCCCTTGGTGTAGTATCAATCAAGCTAGGTTTGGTGACCTCACCGGGAATCGAACCCGGATTGCCAGGATGAAAACCTGGTGTCCTAACCGTTAGACGATGAGGCCGTGCAAGTGCACATAGCAGTGCTGTGTGCCATTATACGAAAAAGTCGCTGGTTTGTCCACTGCAATACTACCTTATTATCCTACCGCCCAAAATCACGCTCCAGCCGCGGCGATATCTGCTATACTAATGACACAATATTGTGTAATACAACGAAGTTACTCATGGATATTTCGCCTGTTCCGACATCTGTGCTGGGGGAGCACCCGCCACAACGCCCTGCCAAACGGCGGCATAGCACACTCATGCTATGGGTGATGCTTGCGGCGGCCATCACTGTGGTGCTCTCGGCCATTGCTGCGGCGGTGACTCTCCTCTCCGCGCCGCAGCGCATGCAGGCCGCGGCAGTGTCGGCCACGCCATCGCGCACCGATGTGTTTCTGGCTAATAGCTATGGAGCAGGCCAGCGCGCAGTGCGATTTGCGGCGGGGCAGGGTGGCTTGAGCTTCTTGGGTGGCACAGCCGACCACTCGCGGCTTGCCATTGCAGGGCAGGGTGCGCAGGATACCGCACCAGTGCTCCGGATTTGGGATACTGGGCGTAAGCAGCCAGTCGCTAGCTGGCCAGCCAGCACCTGCAGCAGCGTTACGCCGCGTGGGGTGGTATATTGCGCTAGCAAACAGCGGGGACGCTCGGTCATTACGGCGGTAGAGCTTACTACCGCCAAGATTCTCTATACTACCCCTGTAGCTACCCAGCCGAGCACGCTTACATATTACGGCACAGATAACCAACAGCAAGACATTATTGGCGAGAGCACCACCGCCACCTTCTACGTCGCCACAGGGAATCTGCGCACTATCACCAGTGGCGATTTTCAGAACCCCAACGCTACCTGCACGATAGCGAGCAGCAGCAAACTCCTCTGTCGCCGCAATACTGAGAAAGACCATGGCGCTAAGCCATCCCAGAAGTCACCCAGCAAGCGCGCTACCTCGCACACCACCACCGGTGTCGTCATTACGAATGAGCGCCAGGCGAGCACCGCAGACCAATCGACCACTGTCATCACCGTGTATGATATCGCCAGCGGCACGCGCGAAGTGCAGCGCACAGCTACCTCCAGCAACGTCACCTTGGCAAGCGATGGCTGGCTGGAGGGCAGTGCTGGCAGTAATACTGTTCAATCAAGCGGGCAAGAGACCTTCGAGAGCTATGGTATTGATGGCATGCCACGCGGCCGCAGCACTGTCAATAGCGCTTATAAGCTCAGCCCAGCCGCCAGCTCCTTCACCAACCCTGCTGGCACTACTGCGCCAACATACCCCCGAGAGGCTCTCACCACAGATATGCCACGCGTCGTTGTGGATGGGCAGGGTAGAGAATTCCTGCGCATTGCCAGCCAAAACACGCAAGACTTCGCCCTCAGCCAGGCCACCTACAGCCGCACCAGCGGTGGCACACTCACCCTAGCTGACGGCGGTAATATCGTCTCCGCCAGCCTGGATGGCTCACTCCTCCTCACCAGTAATCTCCACTCCGCCGGCATTCAAGCCAGCGGCAGCAAAGGCCTCAAGATCGTCAAAGTTGCCGATGGCAGCACCATCCTCACCATCAAAGCCACCGACATGCGCAGCCTCACTATTCGTAGCAATCTCATCGCTAGCACTGGCAAGGACGGCGCACTTGTGGTGTATGTGCCGGGAAATACAAAATAGCCCACGTACCATGGGCTATTTCTCTAAGAGGATGCTTAGGCACTACGGCTTGACGCGGAGCGCCACCTTTCCAGTTGTTTTACCTTGCTCGAGAGCTTCAAGCAGGTGAGCTGCCTCTGTTATATCGGCAACCTCTGTCAGATCGACGCGAACCTTACCATCGGCAACAGCGTTAAGCGACCACGTAAGCGATTTTGTCCCCTCCGCTGGATGGACCGCCAGCCAGGCACCAACATTGAAGCCGGCTGTTGTTTTGTTCTGCAGCCAATGTTGTGTCGAGTTTATCGCCACATCGGGAGCCTGCGACGCATTACCAACCCGAATCAGCCGTCCACCACTGCGCAACACACGAAAGGCATCTTCTGTTGCTTTGCCGCCAACTGGGTCGATCACAATGTCGTACGTATCACCTGGAATAGACGACAGATCCGAGCGTAGATAGCTATTGTCATAGCCTAGCTCAGCGGCACTCGCTTGCTTGGCTTCCGTCCCAACAACGGCGTCGATACGCCCTGCACCAAGCACCCGAGCGACCTGTCCAAACTGCGAGCCAAGCCCACCGACTCCAGCATGAATTAATACGCGCTCACCCGGCGCAAATCGTGCAACAGTCGTCAATGCGAGATGTGCAGTTACGGTGTTGATTGGCACAACCGCTGCAAGATCGGGACGAAGACCATTAGGAATCGGCGCTACTAACTCAGCTGGCGTACACACGACCTCGGCAAAGCCACCTGTGTTTGGGAGAATAGCAGCGACAGCTTGGCCAACCTCACATCCAGTCACACTTTCGCCAAGTTCACGGATCGTACCCGACACCTCTAGACCAGGAATACGTCCCAGCCGAGACGGCATAAACCCTGTCGTCCAAAGAGCATCAATTAAACCAACACCCGCGTATTGGACGTCAATACTCACTTCTCCCGGTCCCGGTACTGGAGTTGGTGCTTCGCTGTAATCCAACCCGTCAAAGCGGTCATGACGATTGATGATAAGTGCTTTCATACGTTTGCTCCTTTCAGATTATTTGATGACCGTCTAATTAGACTAACATCAAAGTATTTTTTGTGCAAGGTGATCTTTGTCTATTTTGATATATATTACACGCGCACAGTGCTATAACACGCAAAATATCCCAGCAAATTTCGTGAGAGCAAAAAGGGAGAATAATAAATAACCCACCAATCGCGAGCGGGTTATTTATAAGAGTAGTAGAGCAGGATTTTACCGGCTTGCTGCATGGTTAAGCACATAGGCACTGAGGCAGGCCAGACCAACGCTGAGCATAACGATAGCGGTGTGCGGATCGATGCTGTGCGAGATACTCAGTACCACTACGATAACGCTGAGCACCAGGCAGGCTGCGATGAGCAGGATGTCAAGCATTTGCTTAGGCGTCTTTTTGCGGGTGGTCGATACTGTGACCTTCGTTTTTGTGGTAGTTGTTGATGGCGCGGCTGCTTTGGCCGCTGCTTTGGTTGATTTTTTTGCCATATGGCCTCCTTTGTTTTCTGGCACTATTGTAGCACATTGTAGAGAAAAATGGGCGAATAAATTACTACTAGGATCATAAGAAGTGGCGGGCAACGAGCACGGCTATCTCGTCTAACACTCCATTGCTATCACCTAAGCAATCCGCTATAATACACACAAAGCATAAGGGGGATAACCAATGGGGGTGCAACAAATCAGCCGGTTTTGGCACCGGCGCTTGTGCGAGGCAAGTATGCTCTATGCCGTCATCATCGTGGCGCTGTGGGCATGGCGGCACTTTGGCGGGGTGGATCAATACAACCTCGTACTTGGCATGCCACTCATTACCGTTATCTTGGCCGGTATAACAGGGGTTGTAGCAGCGGTGCTTCACATCTGGCCACCGCAGCAGCGGCTTGGGCAGGCGAGTCTGGTAGTGTATCTCTGCGCCATTGCTACAACAGGCGCGCTCATTATTGGCACTGGTGGGCTGAGCTCACCCTTTATTACAGCCTGGCTCTTAGTAGCGGTTTTTGCAATGTTTTTTGGCTGGGTAGGGCTAGCGCTCGTCTTGCTGCTAGTCAATGCCTACCTCAGTTGGGGGGTGCTGGCGGGGCATATTACAAGTACGATGATCCCCAGCGCTATGCTGACGGGTGAGCTGCCTGTCCTAGTGGGGTGCTTGCTGTGGGGGCCGGATGATCGCGCTGCCGAGGCCCGCACCACCTCATACCGCGAGCTTGCCGCCACACTAAGCCAGGTAGCAGGTAAGTCGGATATCGTGCTCAATGCAATTGGTGATGGTGTGATGGCGCTGGACGCAGATGGGATGATTGAACTTATCAATCCAGCAGCCCAACGTCTTGTGGGCTGGGGTGACGAAGATGCTCTGGGCCTCAGCTACCAATCCGTCCTCAAGCTTATCGACGCCAAAAATGACCCCATTACCAATGATACTGACCCCATCGCCGCCGTCCTAGCGGACAACCAGCCCCTCACCACCGACCGCCTGCGTCTTGTGACGAGCTCTGGCAAGACACCGATCATCTCACTCGTCATTTCGCCCGTCAGCAGCGAGCCAGGTAGTGGAGTCATCGTCGTCTTTCGTGACGTGACAAAGGAAAAGGCCGAGGAACGCCAAAAAGCCGAGTTCATTAGCACCGCCAGCCACGAGATGCGTACCCCTGTAGCGTCAATCGAGGGCTACCTTGGCCTCACCCTTAACCCCGCCACCGCCACCATCGACCAGCGCGCTCGCGACTTCATTACCAAAGCCCACCGCTCGGCTGAGCACCTCGGCCGGCTCTTCCAAGACCTGCTAGATGTAAGCAAAGCCGACGATGGCCGCTTGCAGAGCAATCCTGAAGCGATCGACCTCATCCCCTTTGTCAGCGACATTGTAGAGGGGCTGCGCCACAAAGCTGAGGACAAAAAGCTCCAGCTTATCTTCAAGCCACGCCCTGGTGCAACTGGCGGTGAGCATAGCGCTACCTTTACGAGCCGGACGCTTAGCCCTGCCTTTTATGTCTATGTCGACCCAGACCAACTGCGTGAGGTGCTCGATAATCTGGTGGAGAATGCTATCAAGTACACTCCCAGCGGGCATATAACAGTGGATGTGACTGGTGGTAGTGGGCGCGTGACAATCGCCATTGCCGATACTGGCATTGGCATACCAGTAGAAGATCAGTCACACCTCTTCCAAAAGTTCTATCGAGTAGATAATTCGGACACGCGCGAGATTGGCGGCACTGGCCTAGGGCTCTATCTTAGTCGCCGCCTTACAGAGGTGATGGGTGGCCGCTTGTGGGTGGAGAGTGCTTACCGGCAGGGAAGTACCTTCTTCCTTGAGCTCCCGCGCTTGAGCGAGCACGATGCTCAAACCGCCCTCGCTGCCAAAGCCAAGACAGCAGTACAAGTAGCCGAGGCAACCCCGCCTCGCCCAGTGCCAACTTTTGCCACAGCCACACTCCAGGGCCAAGGCTTTTTGCCGCAGCCAAGCCTAGCTACTCGCGCCCAGCACCCAGCCCAAAAGAACAGCCGCGCAGCTACGCCATCCACAGCAAAAAACGTGCAATCTACCGCTGTTACCGCTGCCCAAACTACTCCTTCCGCCTCATTAAGTACCACACCGCAACCTACGCCCAGTACATCGCCCACGGCGCACATTATCGCCACCAGCCAACCCAAGCGCAACCCTACTCGCGTCCGTGATGTCCTCACCACGCCGCGCTCTGCTGCGCCACCACGGGCAGTGCGGTAAACCTCACGCCTATCTCGAAATAATTATAGAGGCCGATATTTTCCACAATACTGGCCTCTTTTATATTAAAACCTGCTACTAGTACCCCTCCTGTAGCAAAAAGCGAGAAGGGGAGTGAACCCTACCAAATACTGGGAGGTAAAGCTCTCGTCCATCACACGCTTATGGCTGAGCCTTCTTGCGTGAAGATCTGTGCGCTCGCTCATTGAGCAGATATAGCGTGATAGAGCTAAGAGCCGTCGCCTCAGTACCACGCGCTACCCCGTGCATGACCGTCTCTTCCATCTGGCGACCTTCAAGCGCAAGACTATCCGAAAAATTTGCTGCGGCAATATCCTCATCCGTCGTCATCACGTGCTCAGCGACTGGGTTGAGCAGGTTACCCACCGGCTCCATATTGCCACTGTCATGATAGAGACTAATACCTGTTGCAGCTGTCAGCGTGGCGCCAATGGTGGCCAGCATCCCTAGTGCCCGCGCTGCTTTCTCACGCCGTGAGGATCGCTCGGGCGATTGCAATTTTTCTGCAAAACGCGTGACCCAGCTTGGCTTCTCACTTTTGTGCCGTGCTCGGTGCTTATATGAAGCTCCGGCATGTCGCATTTGTGATGTTGTTGTCATAGTTCATCTTCCTCTGTTAGAGACAATATAATACCACGGCATGGATTTATAGTCAATAGTTACACATCTACGCCCAAAACCTCCAAACCTCTCATACTTATAGCTACGCTCACAGTATCCATGCCGAAGATATACACAGAGCGCTCCCGCTTCCTGCATCGCTGGCCTTCAGATACGTTCTTCCAATCTCTCTATGCAAATCCAATTGTGCGCCCACACCACCACTGAGGCGGCTCTTTCTATCAATTCCTCTCAAAAAAACCACAAGCACTATGGTATTTTCGCTGACAATTGCGTACAATAGAGGGTGATATGACAAAGGTTAAGATTCTGCTTGTCGAAGACGACAAAAGCCTGCGCGAAATATACGGAGTACGCCTGTTGGCCGAGGGGTATGACATCGTGTCGGCCGGCGATGGGGAAGAAGCACTCGCCATGGCTATCAAAGAACGTCCACAGCTCATCATCAGCGATGTGATGATGCCCAAGATTAGTGGCTTCGACATGCTCGATATCTTGCGCAGCACCACCGAGACGCGTGGCATCAAGGTGATTATCATGACAGCACTCTCGAGCCAAGACCAGCGCATGCGCGGCGAGGCACTGGGAGCAGACCGCTACCTCGTCAAATCGCAGGTTGGCATTGAAGATGTAGTGCGTGCTGTGCACGACGTCCTTGGCGATACAGGGGTGAGCCACCGGCCAGCAGCACATACCACTCCTGAACCTCAGCCAAGCGCACCAGCCAACCCAGTGCCACTAGCCAGTCAGCCCCAGCCTACCACACTGCCACAACCCACAGCGCCATTCTCTACACCACGGCCGGCCAGCCTGGGTGAGCGAGTGATCCACCCGCTGCAGTCTTCTATGCCGAGGCCAGATTATGCCAGCTTAATAGATAACGAGCTCGATGCCGCCAATGGTGCTCCACAGCCCGCCACGCCCACACCACCGGCCGGGCCCACCACGCCACAGCCATTTACCTTGCCGCCAGCCGAAGAGGCACCAGAGGCCGAGATTGTCACGCATCATGATGAGCACCCAGCCCCTGCTAGTAGCGCGCCAAGCCCAGCCGAAGCTCCGCACCCACACACACCGCCAGCCAGCGATGCGCCCACCGCTCAGCCACCGCTCATCAACGATATTATTGCGCCGCATAGCACAGCGCCATCAGGTATTCCAGATGTACACCACCACATTGTGGCGAGCCAGCCTGCTCACTACACCCACACTCCAGCCGACGACGAAGCCGAGCTAGCCGAAGCTCTCCGCACAAGCACGCAGCAGGCCGATGATGAGGCAGACACCGATGCAGCTGCCTACCAGCCAAGCCAAAACCAGCTCGTGACGGACGCCGTAGCCAACCTCACCGAGCAGATGGATACCATTCCTACTCCAGCTCCGGTCGAACCACTAGCGCCAGCCACCACAGCATACGACGCACCAGTGCCAAACCATCCAGCACCAGCAACCTCAGCGCAGCCACCAGCTACTCACCACGAGGATCACGAGGATTCACCAGCTCATCCTGCTCCTGATAGTGCAGCCATTGCGCCGCACAGCCCACAGGCCATTACTGCAGACCCGTCTGATGCACTAGCCGCGGCGTTGCTTCAGGGCAGTGTAGCCGCTCATCCGTCGGTCTCCCCAGTCGATCATCCACTCTACGATGCCATCCGCCCAGCTCCCGTCGCTGCAGCGCATTCTGCTCCAACACAGGCCACCACTGTAGCACCTCAGCCATCAGCCATTCATCATGCAGCATCAGTGCCTCAGCCAGTAGCCGTGCCTTCGCGCCCAGCGCCGGCCATACAGCACAGCCACGACAACCTCAGTTTCGAAGAGACTGAGCGGGCAGCACCATCAACTGGGTCGCACTAAAAAGCGTATCTATATCGCTCCACACGTGCTATACTAGGTAATCATCATGCATGGAGCCTGTTATGCCCGATCGATCACCATTCGACTACCCATTCCATGAACAACCTACCGATGACCCTGTCACTGACCCTGCTGCGCAGTGCGGCGACCCGCTACAGGCCGATAGCCGCCAGCATCCATCGCTTGAGTACCCACTTGATGTGCCAGAGGTCAAACATAGCCTGCTCTTCACTTGCATTCGTGCTATTGGCAAGGCTGCTCTCCGCGGCACACGGGGCATTGTCTCAGTGCTTACTCAGCCGTGGTCGCATCATACCCATCAGCATTAGCCGAGAGAGTCAGCGGCACAGAGCCGAGCCTTCGGCCAGCACGTCCTGGGTGATATAATAGAGGCATGTCGACTACTCGCCTCAACAAACATATTGCGCTCGTGCTGGGCCTGTCGCGCCGCCAAGCGGATGACCTGATCGCCGCTGGAGATGTCGTGGTTGATGGCGAGGTAGCCGTGCTCGGTGCCCGCCTCCAGCCGGGTAGCTTGGTAGCGGTACAGGGCACACCACTGCCCAAGCAGGTTGCCTACCGTACTATCATGCTCAACAAGCCAGTAGGCTACGTCTGCTCGCGCAAGCAACAGGGGTCTCAGCCCACCATCTACAGCCTTTTGCCGCCAGAATTGCACACGCTCAAGCCCGTTGGCCGGCTCGATGCCGATAGCTCGGGCCTGCTTTTGCTCAGCAACAATGGCGACTTTGCCTACCGCATGACCCACCCGCAGTTTGCCAAGGTCAAAGAATACCGCGTTCGGCTCGACCACCCACTCGAACCCCTCCACCAGCAGATGATCAGCGACTACGGCATCCAGCTGGCCGATGGCACCAGCAGGCTCATCCTCACCCGTCTCCGACCCGATAGCCGCACCGAGTGGCACATTAGCATGAGTGAGGGCCGCAACCGCCAGATCCGCCGCACCTTCGCCGCTCTGGGATACACCGTCACGCGCTTGCACCGCACGCACTTTGGTAGCTATAGCCTAGGCAAATTACCGCGAGGTAAGTGGGAAGACGTCGCTGCGCAATAGAGCAGCACCTTCTTGCACTCTCAGCAAAAAATAATATACAATAGCAATATATGTGTATGCCTATTCTTAAAGACCCAACCCCACGGTACAGGCTCCGTTATGTGACGGATGACACCGTCACCTGGCTGCTTAGTCCACTCCACGAGCGCACGCTCTGTTTCGACCCCAAGGATGATCACTTCTGGAGCGAGACACCCACCCCGCCGCGCATGATACCTTTTGGTGATCACGCCCGCTATGGTCTCGACCTTTACGCCTTAGCTATCGAGATTATCATTATCGCTGCCTGTGTTGGCGCGTGGTGGCTGGTCTGGCGGCCATGGCACAAGAAAAAAGACAAAGATGCTCAAGACGCTCCAGAGAAAAAGCGGCCTCTCCCGCTGTGGCTCTATGTTGTGAGCTTAGCTATTCTCATCATTGGCATTGCATTTTTGCTCACCGTTATTATCTTTACCGTGCGTCGCTATATCATTCTCAATAGCTAACCTCTACTCATCGTGGCCCCATCCGCCAGAGGACGCCAGCCGCGCCAAGTGCCTGGATGATAGTGGGGTTTTTGTCAAAGGGCTGTTCTGGGCGGTTGATGCGTGCCCGGATCGTCTCGATCTGCTGCACAGCCGATAAGTCACGGCACGGTGGTATATTATGCTGACGCAGGAACCGTGCTTGTAATGTGTACGCCTTAAGCTCAGAAGAGAACAGTGCATATGGTGGCTCACCCCAGGGTGTACAAGGAGCGGTAATGGCGTCATTAGCGTGACTTAACTCATGGAGGAGTGCACCGGCTGTGATGATGCGCGCTCTCTCGCTATCATCATGGAGAGGTAGTCTGGTCTGATTCATCACAATATTCGGCCGAGCATGCATGGGAGTGCGCCCAACCCGCCCCATATCAACAATGCATGCAGCATACGTGCCACGTATTCTGATTAGTGCCGCCTGGGCCGACATGTGTGGTGCGGCAAGAATTCGGCTTGGCGCATAGTACCACTTGGCCGCGCCAAGCCGCCACGGGGCATCATGCGCTACGCCAGCCTGCTGCCGCTGCAGCGGCATAGGGTCGGTCATATCCGTCCAGACATCGCGCGTCTCTGGCGCAATTGCAAGAGGAATGATGTCGCGCCGATGCCAACCATCAAGCGATTGCACCTGGTGATCACGCTGGAAGAGGCGCGGCTCTGCACCATCATGGTCATCGAGTTCTCGCTGCGTGGCATCTGTGCGGACATCGGCAACCGTCAGCATCGCCGCCCGCTGCTGAAGCGCTGCTGCCGAGACGCCCAGCGCACCCAGGCTGTCAATCAGCTGCGGCTGACCTAAGCTCTCATCCAAATATTCTATCGACTGGCGCAATAGGGTAGCATAGGCTGGCTGTGGTATCTCATTGGTCATTACACACTTCCTTATATTTCAGTCTTTATCAATGAGAGTGAGCCCGTTGCCGCACTCGTTCTTTTATTGTACAAGAGGGGAGAGGGCGCTGCAAATCCGCTCGCGCGCTTTCGTGATATAATGAGAGCATTATGGCTACCAAACTTCCTACCGTTGCAATCATCGGGCGTGCCAATGCCGGCAAGAGCTCGCTGTTTAATCGTATGATGCGCTCGCAGCAGGCTATCGTGGCGCGCGAGGCCGGCACGACGCGCGATCGGGTGGTGGGTAAGGCAGCCTACCATGGGCATGAGTTTTGGCTCGTCGACACCGCTGGCCTTAAGCCAGCCGAAGACGAGTTTGAGGCAAGTATTCAAGAGCAAATCACCGATGCATCCGACGCAGCCGATGTCATTCTCGTCGTGGTGGATAGCACCGAATACCCCAGTGACGAAGACCGGCGTGTCGCCAAGACCGCCCTCAAGAGTCGCAAACCCGTCATTCTCATTGCCAACAAAACCGACCTGCGGGGCAGCTTGCCCACCAGTGAATTCCTCCGCCTTGGCATCAAGAGTATCATTCGCACCAGTGCCGAGCACAACAGTGGCATTAGCGATGCGCTGGATGAGATCTGCCAGCACATCCCAGAGAAGCGCCAAGCCGAGCCAAGCGATGTGCTCAAGATTGCCTTGATCGGCCGGCCCAATGTCGGCAAATCCAGCCTCTTCAATACCTTAGCGGGCAAGCAGCAAGCCATCGTGGCCGGGGTGGCGGGCACCACGCGCGATGTCAATCGCATCCGCTTGCGCTACCAGGGGCAAACCATCGAGCTGATCGACACCGCTGGTATTCGCCGCCAAGGCAAGCAAGAGGTGGGCATCGAGAAGTTCAGCGTCTTGCGCACCCTGACTGCCATCGAGGAGGCCGATATTTGCTTCCTCCTGATGGACGTGAATGAGCTCAACACCGCTCTCGACCAACGGCTTGCTGGCATCATTGCCGAGGCAGGCAAGGGCATGGCCATCGTCGTGAGCAAATGGGACGCTGTGGAGGGCAAAGATGCCTACACGCGCGATGCACTCGCCCCGCAGATCTCCGCCCAGTTCGACTTCACACCGTGGGCACCACTCATCTTCACCAGTGCCGTTACGGGCCAGAATGTGACAAAATTATTCGACCTCGCTCTTGGCATCGCTGCTCATCGCCAGCAAAAGACCACCACGCGCACCCTCAACGACCTCCTGCAGCGCTCTGTGCAGAAGCACCCACCAGCTGGCCTCAAGAATACCCACCCCAAGCTGCGCTACATCGTCCAGACAGACACCAACCCACCGTGGTTTGTCATCTACGGCAGCAACCTCAAGTTCGTCCACTGGAGCTACAAGCGCTACCTCGAGCGGCGCATCCGCGACACCTACGACTACACCGGCACCCCCATCAAACTCTCCTTCCGCGACGAGAAGCAACTCAAAGCCAACCGCGAGCGCGTTAAGCGTGGTCTCGAACCTGTTACCAAAGCATATAAGCAAGCCAAAGACGCCGGAAGATCCACCAAGCGATAATTATAAGCCTACAAGCGTGTACTACGAACTACTACATACAGAAAGAAGTTGACGGCGTGATCAATTATTGATATATATATTAGCTTTTGTTGACAAACCTATCGTGTTTGGCCAAAAGTGTTTTTTGACAAGCAGGAGAATAGCTAGCAAGGTGAGATTCTCTGGTGTTAGTGTCTGAGCCAATGGCAATACAGGCAAAGATAGCGCCAGATAACCTCATCTTGCTGGCCGTCATCCGGACGTCCGAGCAGTGTTTTCTCGAGAGGAGACACGGGCACTCCGCCTGGATGAGGAGAAAGAAGTGTCATGGGCACATATTACAACCCCGGTGTTAGTGTAAGCCAAGGACGCGTCGGGCGTAAGCTCAACACGTTCATGTACGACGCTGCTATCGGTGCTCTCCGCCCAGGAGAACACCTATACGCCTGTATTGAGCTCGCAACACACACTGTAGCAGTGTGTGTTGATGAATTCACTGAGTTCAGACAAATGTCTGAACTCCTCTGCTCATACACATTGCATGCCCTGAGCGAGTTCGAACATGCTCGCTCAGTATAGACTCCGAGCTGACAAGCCGCCAGAATTATCAGCGGCTACTCTGCTGCGCATATTCTTCTGCTTGTCAGTTCGCTCTATAGACCCACTATACTGATGGGTCAAAAAGATAAAAGCGAATAAATTCTATCTCGAAATTATCCATAAAGCACTCCACTAGCAGCCAGCGCCAAGAAAGTGGCAGCCTCTATCGCTAAGCACACCAAGCCACAGGCATAATACGACACAGGGAAATAAGAGGTTTTCTCACTCAAGCTGGCAATTAATCACCTTACCCAAACATCATCAGCTGTGCCACCAGCCCATCGCGGGTGATGCTGCTGGCGTGGGTGCCAATGCAGACCAGCTTGGGCGCTTCGCTAGGTTGGCCAGTGGTGATCTGAATCTGCTCGGGTGTAGCCTCGATGTGCCGGCGCGCGCCGTGCTCATCAATAAAGCACCCCTTGAGCCGGCGCAGCCCATACGTCGCAAAGAGCTGCAGCCACAGCGCCTCAAAGGCTGCCTCGGTAGTAGTGAGCTGCGACATATCGATGACGCTATAGGTCGGGTTATCTGGCACGGCAAGCTCGCCATCATAGGTGTCGAAGAAAGTGAGTAGACTCGACGACGTTGTGATCTTGCTAAGGTCAAAATGCCCATGCGGCGCAGACAGCACCCGCGCGTAGGGCAGGGCGCGGCGCTTAGTATCATAGGTGGTGCGATCATCGCCGCGCAGGAGATCTTCTTTGGTAATAAGGACTGTATCGGCAGCTTGCAGCTCCACCTCGTGAGCTGGCTCAATACCGTGCAAAATCTCGTGCGCCGTGATGACATAATAGCTCTGCAGCAGCTCGTATTTGTCGAAGATCCGGGCATTGATGAGCTTCTCTACCAAGTTCATCGTCCGTGCTACCCCTGTTGCCTCGATAAAAACTGGGGCAGGGGACGACTGGCAAAAATCCAACAGCATGCGCGTCAAGGCATGCTTAGACGAGCAGCACACGCAGTCGCCCGCCAGCGTCGTCACAAGCTCCGCCAGGCCTTCCAGCCGGTAGCCATCGACATTCTCGTTGGCATATTCATTCTCGATCACGCGCGAGCCAGCAAACTCTGGCTGGCGCAAAAGATACTCCAACACGCTCGTCTTGCCCGCCCCGAGCGAGCCATTAATGAGGTAGAGCGGCACCAGGCCAGGCTGGGTGCGCTGCTCGTCGAAGGCGGCATTAAGGCTAAATTCAAGATCATTATCGCGCCGGGCCATGGGTTTAGTATAGCATGGCTCAGTATCCATCCATGTTATACTAATACGTATGAAATTGCTCCTGGCTCTCGGCAACCCTGGCCCGCGCTATGCTGCCACCCGGCACAACGCTGGTTTCATCATCCTCGACGCTTATGCAGCAGAGCAGGGGGTGCAGTTTATCCCAAAGAGCCGATTTAATGCTGAGCTGGCCGAGTCTTCACACGGCGGTGAGAAGGTCATCCTCGCCAAACCAACCACATTTTATAACGAAACAGGGGTCGCAGCGCGGGCAATCATGAATTTTTATAAATTATCGCTCGACGATGTGCTCGTTATTCACGATGATGTGGCCCTCGATTTTGGCAAAATTCGCGTTAGGCGAGGCGGCGAGAGCGCAGGCAACAATGGACTTAAGTCGCTCCACCGGCATATTGGGCAAAACTTTTGGCACCTTCGCCTTGGCACAGACAATAAAATGCGGCAGCAAGTCGGTGATGTTGACTTCGTCTTGAGTAACTTTACCTCAGATGAGCGAGCCCTTTTGCAACAGTGGGCAGCTGAGCAGTCAGCCTCTCTCATTGCGCAATTCCTTGCGGGAGACATAGCAGCGACGAGTGTGACGTACCAGCCGTCAGTATAGTACATTATTTCGAGTGTATTTTATCTCTCGACGGACGACATGTCTCAGTGGTGAGTTTGTGGCTTTTGTTTATAGCAACATCTCGTACTTTATCTACCCAAAACATGCGAACTAGCAGCTCATTTCAATCCTTGCAAGAAAATTGACAACAGAGAAGAAGAGATTAGTGTCAAGAAGGTAGGATTTTTATATTTAGCTATTCTACCGCTTCACAATCTTCTTCACCCCACGCTTGAGGTGTTGCTCGGCGTGGTGGACAGTGTTTGCGGTTGCGGTCTGGAGGTTAATGGCGCGAGCCTCGAGGATGCTGCTGCCGACTGCTAAGCTAATAAAAACAAGGCCCAGCCCACCGGTCGCCCATTCAGGCAGTTCCACGTGGAAGAGCTTGGCGATCATCATCACACCCAGCGCCATAATGGCCCAGTGCGCACCATTCTCAAGATACTTATATTTACCCAGTGCACCAGTCCGTAGTAGATAGACCGTAAGCGAACGCACCCAGATGGCACCCGCCCCAAGGCCCGCTACAATCAAGACAATACTACTGGTGATAGCAAAGGCACCAATCACCCCATCAAAGCTAAAGCTCGCGTCCAGCACCTCCAAGTACATCAGGCTCGCAAAAGCCGCCCAGCCTGTCTTGGCCTTGAGAGACTGCGGCCCATCGTCATGAAAGAACGAGCCAAAGAGCTCCAGCCCAATATGCAGCAAGATCCCCAAGATAGATGAGATGAGCACCACCGACTCATACTGCCGCTCCACCGTGAAGTACAGCACTGCTGCCACCGCCAGCATCACACACACCTTGAGGTTCTCGAAGCGCCCAGCCTTAGCCAGCCATGGCTCGACGTGCCGCATCCAGTGCACCCGCTTCTTATAGTCCATAAAGTAACTTAGACCAATCATGATCAAAAACGCCCCACCAAAGGCATCGATCATCGGCGATGCAGCGTGGAGGATGTGCCCATACTCCACTGGCTTATGCAGTGCAAGGTCGACCACTGCCATAAAATCGTGCCCGCTCGCCACCATTACAATAACGATCGGCAACACAAACCGCACCACAAACACTGCAATAAAGATCCCCACCGTGAGGAAGATCTTTTGCCACAGCGGGCTCAGGCTCGCCAAGACGCGGCTATTAATGACGGCATTATCGAAGCTAAAGGTCACCTCTAGTAGTACTAGGATGGTAAACAGCCACAAACCGCTCACCCCCAAATGGCCAAAAATCACCCCGCCCAGCAGCACCGTCAGCAGCGCCGAAAACCAAAAAATACGAAAAGGGTGATGAGAATGCCAGAGATGTTTCATAGTGGTTTAGTATAGCACATGCATCAATGTATCAGGAAGGTTGCACCATGTCTGCGGCGAATGTCACAGCTCGCCACAGTGGTTGCTGCTTATCCATCGCAGCAAGCGGCCCCATCATCTCACTCACGTTCCCAAGATATGTCAGACGCGGCTTGTATGTCGCTGTCTCTTTCTTATCAGCAATAATGCCATAGCTCTTCAGGGTATCTGTATCAGCCACAACTGTATTACTTGCCTGCGTCACACCAACGATCTTCACTTCAGCGCCTGTTGCTGTCTCGACTTGCGCTACGACAATGCCACCAGACATACCAGGCAAGACAGAATCCTCGCGCGCAGGATCATATGGTTCGTTCTCATCCACCGCTTTCTCCATTCCCGCCACCACAGTTATTTTACCCTCAGGGCCATCTTGCGCTACCGGGAAAAGGACGTTGAGACGCGGCTGGTTGGCCGGCTGGCGCGTGACCTGCACCAGGCTATTATTATTGCTATTGATGGGGAAGCCAAGCGCATACATTGGCCGGCCTTGTTGGATAATTGCCTTTGTTTCATCGGGAGTAGCAAATTGCAGTGCAGGAGCAGGCGTATAATTCTGGTGACGCAATGTTAATGCTGCGACATCTGGCACTGTTGGCCTGTGTGGCCCGTCTGCTTTGCCAGTATAGCAACCACTCTGGACGGCATAGCGATGGCCATTGGTCGTTTCTACCGCAATATTACCTCTCTGGCGCTCAGACGACACAACATGCCCAGCCGTCAACACCGCAGACCAACCACCCGGCGTTTCAACAATAAACCCACTTCCACCATAGTCTCCACCAGAGTCTGTCGCTTCACTGCCATAGACATTAATCTTAACGACCGAAGGCTGCACCGCCTGCAACACTTCTTGCTTATGCCGCTCCAGGGCTGCATGATCACCAAGCGCCTCAGCAATCGCGACTGAGGGGCGGCGTGCAATCTCTGTTGGCTGCCCCAGATGCGGCTTCAGCATTGACTCATCCAGTGTCGTACAGGCTGGCAATGGCTCCTTCGCCTGAAGTGCCTCGAGTCGAGCACCTACGAACGACCACGTCCCCGCAAGCGTAGCGCCAAGCATCGCACACGATGCTCGCCAACCAATTGCTCGCCACAATCGCTGACGCCGCTCTGCCCGCTCGTGTTGTTGCCGCTCCATCCGCGTCTCTAGCCGAGAATGCGAGCCAGAACTACGTTCTCGAACTGCCATTCCTGTCATGGTTTGGCCATTATAGCGCTTTGCGGGGGTAAATACAAATTTATATGGTGAATGACAGGGGAGCAACAGGGAACATAATACCACTGTATATATTGTAATATTTGTCATGTAATGCAAAATGTACTACTATAGTAGTTATTATGGCTAAGAACAATCGCGAACTACCACCCCCACAAGAACTACAAGAACCACAAGAACCAGAACAACCATCGCCAAATGAACAGCAGTCTCGCCGCCGAAAGCGCGGGGCGGTAATTGCTAGTCTTGCACTGACAACTCCTCTGATACTACACGGTATCTACAGTGGTCTCCCGGACTTCTACCCAGGCAACGACCCACTCCCGGCCTGTAGCGACACTGAGCTAGACGATGGCGCCGACCTCGGCCACGACAAACCAGCTGTCGACCATACACGCACACTGAGCGACCTTCCGTTCAGTTCTCAAGATGAAGCGTGGGAGCATGCCTTCCGTGATAGTGGTATTGACACAGCCGGCTACTCTGAGGGTGCACCAGCTCTTACTGCTACTAAGGTGAGGATATCAGGAGGGGAGACAGATGTGCTCTACTCTGGTGTTATAACCTACTCTGCAAATGACCGTGATCAGGGCCATCCCATCGTTCTCACCGTTGTCAATACAGAGGATCTCGAGAATCTCACCCCGGATAATACTGGCATCATTACAATAGGTTCCAACGAATCAGAATTTCACCCCAATGGTGGCTGCACCATGCCGATGCCTGGCCCTTATGATACCTCTCACAAGCATATTGTCGCTCTGACTCTTGCTGAAAAGAATGAGAACCACGCCTATCGCCGAACAAGCCGCCAGATGTCGCTCGAGGTGAAGAATGGCATCATTACGACAATTGCTCAAGACAACCTCCTCGAGCAGCCACTCACTGTCGTCAATTATGGTAGCCAAAGTAACGAACGCAAGATTGGCAAACCAATCGTTGCGTCTGGTTTTGTTGTTGGATACAACGATGCTACTCATACCAAGACACTACTCGTCTCGTCAGAAGACGGTTTTAATGATCGCACAGGGCAGGGCTCGCCACTCTTTGTGCAAACTAGCTCAGACGACCCATATAAATTCCAGCTAGCTGGCCTCGTCGTAGAGGGTAGTATCGCTAGTCCAACACCAGAGTATCTTAAGAAGGTTTATAATGTCGATGTGAGCTATGAAGGTATTGACACACATCATCTCAAGCTCATCACTGTCACCGACCCAGCAATCACTAAAGATATCGTCACCCATCCAGATGTCACAGAGAAGGCCGCTCAAGACGAAGCACAGCAAAACACAACCTCAAACACAAGTAGAAGCAATCTGTATGCATTCGATAAGCCACGCCCATACTGGAAAGAGCCAGAAAACCAGGCTCATAGCATTCCCAAGTACTATGTTGATCCAAACGCTACTTCAGACAAGCAACCAGCACGTAGCAACACAGCTCAGCTCTAATGCTCACTAGCGTATAACGGCGTTTTCTTGCATATCTCTCACTTGAATAAATAATCAGTTCACTGCGCAATAACAGAGAAAAACATGGTAAAAAGTATTGTTCGGCCATCGATTTTGTACGCGCTAAGCTATACAGTAATATCCGATAAGAGCGCGTGTCAATTGCACGAACTCTTGGCATGTGGCTCTTATTTATCTGTGTCTTACCTCCCACATACCCCGACACCGCTATAGCAGCTTCCTTCTTAAGAAGTTAGCTCATTCTCATTACAATGTTCTGTCTGGAATTAAAACTCATCGGTGCAAGGGTGTTTTGTGCCGCACCAGAGGGTACGACAACGCAAAGGAAGGGCTACTTGTCAAACTCTTTGCTCTATAGACAAACAAAGAACACCGGGACGCCGAGATCTTAGCTACTGCCAGAGATAATAGCTATCTTTGCCTTGGTAGCGCATGTCACAAACCAGAGCAACTCATAGCGTCTTCACACACCAAAGTAACTCAGCTTAAAATAGCCCCTGCTTGGGGTAGACCATCACTAGACCATCACCAACTCACCCCAACAAAAAAGCGCTCATAGTAAGGGTGGGCATCACTATGAGCGCTTGGTTTGCCCTTCGTCCCACCCAATCAGGGTATACGTGATCTACTCACACATACGAGATCCGCTGGACAAAGGGGTTAGTAAGCACACAACCCTGTCTAACGGTGCTGCAGTGGAGGGTAGATAACTACAGCACAGATTGTGTGCAACCTAACACGTTACCTTCGTGAAAACACTGGGGTAACTATGTTAAAATAGGGGGTATAAGGTACTTGAACGAGCTTGCGCTCAATCAATCACTTATGATACTAGCACCCGCTTGACAAAATGTCAACACTTTTCAGCACAAATCATGCAACAGATCAATCACACCACACCACAAGCCCACCAATACCTCAATCCACTCTGCCATATTACCAAGCCACCGCAGCAGATTCACTATCTCGGTACACTACCCGAGGAACGCCGCCCGAGCGTGGCGATCGTTGGGTCGCGCCGGCCCACGCGCTATGGCCGGGAAGTGACGGAGCAATTTGCCCGCGAGCTGACCCGCCAAGGGGTGATCATCATCAGCGGGCTCGCCCTTGGGATTGACAGCATTGCGCATCAGGCCTGCGTGGCGGTGGGTGGCACGACGATTGCTGTGCTGGGCAATGGCCTGCCACGGATCTATCCGGCCAATCATACTGCGCTTGCGGGCGATATCGTGGCCAAGGGTGGGGCAGTGGTGTCGGAGCACCTGGCGGGGGATGGCTACCGCTTTGGCAGCTGGAGCTTCCTCGAGCGCAACCGCCTCGTGGCTGGCCTGGCTGATGTCGTCGTCATCACCGAGGCGGCCGAGCGCAGTGACACACTCAACACTGCTGCCCATGCACTCGAACAAGGCAAGGACGTCTTTGCGGTGCCAGGCAACATCACCAGTCCACTCTCGCAGGGCTGCAATAACCTCCTCAAGCAAGGTGCCCTGCCCGCCACCAGCCCAGCCGATATCCTTGCTGTCATGACCATCACATCACCCCAGCGTCAGCAGAGCGAGAATACCACTCTACCGCTGGGCAGTACACCGCTCGAGGCTGCCATCATCAAGCTGCTGCGCCAAGGCCTGCGCGATGGCGAAGAAATGCAGCGCCGCCTAGGCACACCCATCAGCGAGTTTACCATTGCACTGACAATGCTGGAGATCAATGGCGTTATCCGCTCACTTGGTGCCAACCAGTGGACATTGGCTTAGTATTATGGTACAGTACCATATACTATGGTGACAGCAGAGCAAAACCCAAGACAACGCAAGCGCGAATATCACGTGAGAGATATCTTTACTGTGCCAAATGCCATCTCGGTTGCTGGGCTAGGGTTAGTAGTCGGTGGTGCTAAGAAATTTGACACTGCAACAAAGGAGAACGACAAAGCTGGCCAGGTCATTGGCGCACTCATGATACTTGGTGGTCGTATATGCGACTTAGCAGATGGTCCAGCGGCGCGATTCTTTGGCCAAGAAAGTGACTTTGGTGCAGAGGTTGACGCTGTATGCGACAAAGCAGCTATGGGTATTATTACTACACTGCTCGCTAAGCACAACATCATGCCCAAGCCGGTTTTGGCAACAATTGTCACCAAGAATGCTATCAATGCTGGCGCGACCGTCTATCATGGTCTCACAAATGACGAAGCCTTTCGTACGCCAAAATCAGGCAAACTTAGCATGGCGGCAGATAATGTCACAGTTGCCGCCTATTTTCTTAAGGCTCTTGCCCCTGAGGGTAGCAAGCTTGAGCATTATGCTCATGTGGCAGAACTAGGGTCGTTTGCTACGGGTGCCATCCTTGGCGGCGTCGCTGCCGAACGTTATGTTGCTGGTAATTACGCCGAGGCCAAAGACTACAGCAAATCTACCAAATCCACCCCAGCAGCAAACACCCCACCACGGCAACCTCGCACCCGTATGCGTCGCAAACGCCGTGTGCGTGGGTAATGCGATTGATGATTCGTGCAGCATTCTTTATTGGTAGCCAGACTTCTTATATATTTTCCGCAGTATCAGCAATACCCCTGCCTATAAGCCGGGGAGGGGGAGAGGGTATGTGTAGCAATTATCATTCGAGTTCTAACTCTCATACCTATAGCTACCCCCACAATAACCCACCAAGTCGAACATATTCCGACCAGAATATAACAGCAGAGATTTCCCGTCTATTTTAGTCGCTAACCTCCATATATTTTCTTGTGCAGTGAGTTGCCCAGAGAGTTGATAGTGAAGTGTTGCGGCTCAAGATGCACCCCATTTGCATTCCACTCTACTTTGCGGTATCATAGGCGCTTGATTAGATAGGTTAATAGCAAGCATATAACTATAACAAGCGAGTAGATAATCAATGAGCAAACACACACAACTAGTCATCGTCGAGAGCCCAGCCAAGGCCAAGACAATCGAGCGCTACCTGGGCGGGGAATATCAGGTGCTCTCGAGCGTAGGGCACATTCGCGCCATCCCCAAGAAGACCAAGGATGGACAGCCGCCGATCGACATCAAAAACGACTTCAAGACCGTCTACGAGATCGATCCAGACAAGAAGAAGGTCATCACCGAGCTCAAGAAGGCCGTGAAGGCAGTTGGAGCAGACAATGTGTGGCTCGCAACCGATGAAGACCGCGAAGGGGAGGCGATTGCCTGGCACCTGTGCGAAGTGCTTGGCCTGGACCCACAGCGCACCAAGCGCATTACCTTCCACGAGATCACTAAGCCCGCCATCGAGGCAGCCATCAAGCAACCTCGCACCGTAGATATGCAGCTCGTGGAGGCTCAGCAGGCACGGCAGATCCTCGACCGCATCGTAGGCTTCGAGCTGAGCCCTGTGGTGTGGCGCAAGGTACCGGGTGGCAAATCGGCCGGTCGCGTGCAAAGCCCAGCGGTACGTCTGCTTGTGGAGCGTGAGCGTGAGATTCGCGACTTTGCGAGTAGTGCACAGTTCCGCGTAACGGCGCATTTTGTCGTAGATGGCGAGGAGCTCAAGGCTGAGCTCAAGCAGCGCTTCGACAGCGAGCAAGCCGCCCACGACTTCTTGACGGGGCTGAGTGGCGCTCGTTTCACCGTCAGCAGCATTACCAAGACACCTAGCACGCGCAACCCCGCTGCACCATTTACCACCAGTACCCTCCAGCAGGAGGCCAATAGTAAGCTCGGCATGGGCAGTCGCGCTACCATGGCGAGTGCTCAGAAACTCTACCAAGAGGGGCTCATCACCTATATGCGTACTGATAGCGTCAATCTCAGCCGCCAGGCCATTGCCGCCAGCCGCACATACATCACCCAGCAGTTTGGCACCGACTATTCACACAATCGCACCTTCACCACGAAGTCAGCTGGTGCCCAAGAGGCTCACGAAGCTATCCGCCCGACCGACATCGCCCGCGAATCCGTCGCTGGCAGTAGCTACGACCAAAAACTCTACGACCTCATCCGCCGGCGCACCCTGGCCAGTCAAATGGCCGCTGCGAAGCTAGAGAACACCACCATTACCATCAGCATCGACAGCACGCAGCTGAGGGCCGAGAAAGCGCTCGTTTTTGAGGCAAAGGGCCAGACGGTGCTATTTGACGGCTTTTTGCGCGTCTATGGCGGTAAGGATTCGACCATCCTGCCATCAGTCAGCCAGCACACCACCCTTGAGCTTACACAGGCCGAGGCGCGGCAGGTCTTTGCCCGCCCACCAGCCCGCTATACCGAGGGAACGCTCGTCAAGAAGCTTGAAGAGCTTGGCATTGGCCGGCCTAGCACGTACGCCACCATCATGAATACCATCCAGACTCGTGGCTATGCCGAGCGAGGCGAGAGCGAGGGCGAACCACGTGATGTCATCGTCCTGGAGCGTACGGGCGAGGCACCGAGCGATAATACTCCTGTCGTCACTCGTCGCATCGTCCAAGAAAAAACTGGTGCTACCCGTGGCAAGTTACTGCCCACTCCAGCGGGCGAGCTAATCGCTGGCTTCTTGACGAATCATTTCGACCCCATTATTGACTATGGCTTCACCGCCCGCGTCGAGACCGATTTCGATGACATTGCTGCCAGCAAGCTTGCGCGCAATGCCATGCTGCGCCAATTTTACGAGCCCTTCCATGAGCTCATCGAAAAATCCGGCGACATCGACCGCAGCACTGTTGGTGCTCACCGTGAGGTTGGTACCCACCCCAAGACTGGCAAGCCGATCTTCGCCCGCTTTGGGCGCTTTGGGCCGATGCTCCAGCTGGGCAGCAGCGAGGATAAGACAACTAAGCCACAGTTTGCGCCGCTCCCCAAGGGTGAGCGCATCGAGACCGTCACGCTCGAGCAAGCTCTCAAGGCCTTCGAACTACCACGCACTGTTGGCACTACCGAGGACGGTCAGACCATCAAGGCAAACGTCGGGCGCTTTGGGCCGTACATTCAGGTAGGCAAGCTCTACGTCAGCCTGAAGGAGCACGACCCGCGCGACATTACCGAAGCCGAGGCCCGCGTGCTCTACGCCGCCAAGCTCAAGGCCGAGGCAGAGAAGCACATCGCCGATTTTGGCACTATCAAGATCCTCAAGGGACGCTGGGGGCCATATGTGACTGACGGCAAGACCAACGCGCGCGTGCCCAAAGATACTGATCCAACAACTCTGGATGAGGCGCAAGCCCGCGAAATCTTGGCCGCCGCACCACCCAAACGCGGCCGGCGCAAGGCCACAACTCGCACCACCACCACACGCAAGAAGCGCACCGCCTAGCCCGGCGACCTCTCATATACCAGCGGCTCCTCTGTACTGGCCGCTGGTTTTTCTATGCCAGCCCGCATTGCTGCGAGCCCGTCAACTGCCCCGTCATGCTCGCCACATCACTTGCAAATGAAAAGCCTCAAAAAATTGTTTACCATAAGCGTAAAGTGTGTGCTATAATAGTTCTATGATGAAACGATTGACTTATATCACCTATTATTCTATAATCAAATGTAAGAAGTGCGAGTGGGCATTCGCAAACAACTGAGAAGGAAATGGAGAACCGAATCATGAACCAAACAACCAAACAACCAACCGAAATTTTTGCCGCGTCGATCGCTACCATCCTTGATGCAGTCGGCGAAGAACACGACCGCGAGCGCGAGATCATCGTGCGTCGCTTTGGCCTCAAAGAGCGCCGCGAAACGCTCGAGCAGATCGGCGAGCTGCTCGGTATTACGCGCGAGCGCGTCCGCCAGCTCGAGAAAGCCATCGTGGTGCGTCTCAAACTTGCCGCCGAAGCAGGCGAGCTAGAGGGTCTACACGACGCCGAGCGCCTCATCATCCGCGACCTCTCCGAGAATGGCCGCGTTGGGCGCGTCTCAGACATCACACAGCGTCTGCTAGACGTCGAGACACCCACAGTGCAGCAGCGTGCCCACATTGCCTTCATCGGCGAAGTCTCAGCCCGTCTCACCCCCATCAACGAGACCGACAAATACCACCAAGGCCTGGCCATTGCCGAATACGGCGATGAAAAAGCAGTGCGAAGCCGCGTGGATGAGATCGTTGCCGCCATTAAGCAGCATGGTGCACCTATCAGCCTCGAAGCGCTGCATGACCAACTCACCTACGAGAACCCCAACCAAGTGCGCGGCCTGGCCAGCCTCTCTACCCAGCTGGCCCACCTCAAAGACATGTGGGGCCTGAGTAAGTGGCCAACTGTTAATCCTAAGAATATCCGCGACAAGATCTACGTCGTCCTACTAGACGAAGGCAAACCGCTGCACTTTAGCGAGATTGCTCAGCGCATCAAGGAAAGCACTTTCAAGCGCCGTAATGTCACCAAGCAAGCCATCCACAACGAGCTCATCAAAGACAAGCGCTTCATCCTCATCGGCCGCGGCATTTATGCGCTCGACATCTGGGGCTATAGCCAAGGCACCGTGGCTGATATCATTGCCGGTATCTTGCGCGACGAGGGTGGCCCATTGCACCGCGACGAGATCGTCAAGCGCGTTCTCAAGAGCCGCCAGGTCAAGGAGACCACCATCCTTCTTAATCTCCAAAGTAAACCGCTCTTCAAGCGCGTTGCCAAAGCCACTTACGCCCTCGAACCACCCAAGGAGCAAGCAGAGGCGGTCGCAGCAGCGTAGCTCTAGACAAACAATACGCCAATAAGAGACGAAGTGATTAAAGCTTCGTCTCTTTTGGTTAGGTTATATAGTATGGCTACAATGATGCCACGAGGTCTGCCAGATAATTCATCTCGATAGATGAAGTTTGATATAACAGGTGGAATATATACATATATCATGCTAGAATACTGCCATTATGACAATCCATTCATCTCACACCTACACTGTCACCGACCAAGCAGCCCGCGCTGGAATGCTAATTCCGCAGCACGTCTACACGAATTAGGCTCAAACGACGACCCATCGTATCGGGCGCTCTCGCATCTTATTCTGCAGAGACTGACCGGATTATTACCAAACGGTCATGGTAGCGTACTTGATGTTGGCTGTGGCATTGGGTTTTTGTCCAGCCATATTGCATCACTTGGTTTTACGGTAGTTGGAATTGATCCAGCTGATCAAGGTATTGAGATTGCTTCCGCAACGCATACGCAACCTCATCTTCAATTTGAAGCCACGTCTCTTGAAGACTATGCCTCCAACCATCCTAACGCTTCCTTTGATGCACTCGTGGCAAATATGGTGTTGCATTGTGTGCCAAACCATTATTCATTCTTTGCCGCAGCAGCTCGGCTTCTTGCAGCTGACGGTGCGTTTATTGCAACATTGCCCAACCCAGATACCTATCTGCCAGGAAGAAGCGATGTAGATGTATCTGACTATAATATGCAAACATCTTACGTCTTTGAAATTCCGTTCCGGATTCATGGCAAGGACGCGCATCCAGAGCGAGTTCTTTTCTTTCATCGGCCAATGAAGGAGTATATTGCTGCGGCTACGGAGGCAGGATTAGCGGTGTCGAATCTCTCGGTGCCCGAGCACATTGGTGTTGGGCGAGCCAAACGCATCTCAGTACTCATCCTCACAAGAGCATAAGTCTTTATTATAGTGGATCATAAACAGCCTGAAAATAAGTGAGAGCTCGAGTCTACAGGTTGAGAGAAATAACGATAGGGAAGTGGCCTCCCCTCCCGCCCCGAACACTACATATACTCAGCTATAACAGAGGTAATTTGCCGCCTGGACAAATATCGTATACACATGATGGCTGCGGATATTCGCGTGTGATTTTGCACTCATAGGCTTATGTATCGACCGTTTGTATGCAAGATAATTCCATCGCAGCTACAATTTGCTCATATATACCTCTTGCATCTATTCCTTTTGCAGAGAGCATCTCAAGTACACAGCAAAAGCAAACAAAAAGGGCAGGGCAAGGCAGGGGAGTCTGCCACCCTTTCGCCAAAAAATCCCCGGCAACCGCCCTACCCCTGTTTTTGCCTCATTTCACTAGCATCTACCACTGATAAGCTCATATTCGAGAGGTGTGTTCTCGTGACATACCTCACCTGAGCTGTAGCTCTCTGCTCACCTCCGGTTCTTCATGCTTATATATCCCTCAAGGCTAGCTAAAGAGTCATACTTAGTCCTTGCAGATGTACCACTGCCTATAGCAGCCACACAGCAGCACGCAGCCTATATTTGGCTAACTATAGGTTATCCAAGCTATCCAGATACGCCGAGACATTCATAAGCTCGCAGTACCGGTTAACATACCACACAATATAGCAAGCAACCATGCACAGCAAAAGTAGCAGCTAGCAGCAAAGCATAAGCATAAGCATAAACATCAGCGCCCATAGACAAGGGAATGATGAGTCGCCATGTATCGCAATCAACGCGTACACAATAATTCACATCCACGCAGCAGTAGGGTAGACGCAAAAGATGTATCATTGATCATCTTTAGGAGTGTAATATAACTTCGCACAATGATCCTTTTACGATGCATATATAGATCTGACCCCAGATACGGCCCGAATTGAGCTGGGTTTGGCGATTTATGGGCTTTATGAGCATAAGACGCATATATCCGGTATTTAGATCTTCGATTATTGATCGATCTTGCTTCTTGTTCAGCAGGTTCACTTAAGATATCTGCGCCATCCAATGGGGAGAGTAAGGATAGAGCCGTGGACTTATACGTCCTGCAAAGGGAAAAGTACACGCTTGTTCTATTGGAGGGAACACACTGCGCATATGTTCATGCGTACGCAAAGCTACGTATGTTTATGTTTGTTCGCGTGTGAATGTATTTGCGCGCAGTGTTTGTGACTGTATGCGCATTGGCTTGATATCGAACAAATAAGCTGACTGCAAATACCCAAGCACATACATGCTTCGGTCCCTTGTTGCCTGGTATCATGCTGGTGTCGGTACAAGTCTCTCAGTCTATTAGCTATAGTTGCTTTGTTTGACATTTTGTTTGCTTGGTATTTTTGCTATGTTTTCTACCCTGCTTGGGTTGACCGAGATTAAAAACTATACGATATCATGATTTGACTTTTTCGCAAAAAATATCTCCCCTACTCTTTTTTGCATTTTTTGGTTTTTATAGTATAGATATAGTGTTTGCACTTTTCGTGCTTTGTTACATAAAATGTTGTAAATTTGTTCTTGTTTTACAGAGTAACTCCCCTACTCTTTGCTGGATGTGCTGTAGTCAGCTATGAAACCGATGCGTTATAGCCTCAGTAATTTCTTAATTTCTCTTACGCCACTCCATTCTCAGAAAGGTTTATAGCTTAATACCTCTCGTGAATGTCAGGATGCCGAACTCTTACGTTAAAACTAATCATCCTCTGAGCGTTACTCATGACAATCGATTTTCGCCCCATCAATGATGAATGGAGGATCTACGGAGAAAAAAGCGGATATCTCAATATCCACACTATTTACAAGGCTAGCACTTTTGCTATCAACAGTTCCTTACCGATACGCCGCTCGGCCACTGACGCGGACATCGAGATATTTGGGAGTGATGTGGTGCTGCGCTAGGTAGCGAATGGCTCGGGCGGCGTCCTCGCTCTGCAGGCCAGCCGAGCGATCGACCGAGAACTTAACAGGATACTCCACCCCTGTAAACCAAACGTAGATTTGACGAGTTGTGCCAGCAGGCAGCGTGATCTTTTGGACGGTGAGCTGGTGGCGGCGGACTGCGCCAACGACTTTACCGATGAAGCCGAGGAATTGGTTGCTCGCGACGACTTGGTTATTGCGCGTGCCGATACCACTGTCGTCCACCACCTCGATACTTGGCCGTGCCCCATAGGCACGGCGGAAGGCATGACCCTCAGTATCGACAAAGAGTTGCTGGCGATTAACCGTCCAGACCACTGCTGCCTGGCGCATGGCGAGGGTGATGGTGCTGCGCCCCAGGCCAACTTGCTGCGTGGCTGGGAGCACTGCGGCAACCTCGGGGCAATCATGCGTCTGGAGATAGGCCGCCAGCCGACTAGTATTGAACGCAAAGCGAAAGCGCTCTAGCGGATGGGCAGTGAGATAGTCGTTGATTTTGGCTTGGTAGAGCTGATGATTACTGGTGAGATTACCTGCGACGACCGGTGTCGCAATGACGTTATTGAGCGCAAACCACACTACAGCCAGCAGTGCCACCACCACTCCAAGCGACAGCGCCACGCGGCGGCGCGTCCGGCGCAAATCATGTGCATGCATACGTGGCGACCGCAGCTGCGCCTTAGACTCGCCCGCACTCGGGACACGACTCACCAAGCTACCAGTCAGTGTACGGTTACGCCGGTAGGTGTAGGCGGTGCGTTGGAGCTGCTCTTCCCTTTTGTTTTTGGCAGCTCGGCGGCGCGCTGGTGATGGTGTTTGTTTTGTGCGAAAGCCCATGATGCTACAGGCCATTATACCGTAGATGACTAGTTGTTGGCAAAAGCATCTAGGTATTAGACGACGTCTTCTTGGCGCTATCCCCTTCCCTTTAGCACTAGGTAACTGCCTGATTAACACCTTCCCTGCAATATAATTTGACATTTCTTGCTTCCCACTCCATACTGGGAGCACTACAGTTAAGCGGAGAAATCGACATATGAAGACAGTCCATGCAACAAAAGAAGGAGCAACAATAGAGCTCACAAGAGACGAGATTCGTCTGATCGCAGCACTCGGCACTGAAGTGTTTCATGGGGCCTTTCGACAAGAGTGTGAAGACCTCTGGAATACTGTCGCTATGCCAATCTCTTTCAAGCGGTCTGGCGAGATACTACACCAATTTCATGACACCCTCATTACAATCAGCAAGCTGCCTCCCTCTAAAGAGCGGCAGGAAATCGATGCACACTATCGGCCATTTGAGTTTGGGAGTTAATAGCTTTTACCAGTGAGGGTGAGGCTTGTCTTACCTTGGCGCAGTGTTTTCTACTGAAAATAATGTAGCATGGATTAACATGCTACATTATTTACTAGTACTTTATGATGAGACCTTAAATACACTCTTACTCTTACTCTTCTCCTTTTTCTATAAGAAGAGTCGGGTCACTTTTATCCTTTTCTAGTACGCCGAGCCACCTTCACCACCATTTGCGCCACATCGCGGGCGGCGTGGGGACGTGCATAGGTGTGGAGGCGCTGAGCGAGCTGCTGGCGCTGCGCAGAGTCGCGTATGAGGGTAAGGATGGCTTGGCCAAGAGCATCACTCTGCTCTAAGGCGTCGTCTTGCAAGACCAGCGCAGCCTTGGCTTCGGCATAGATGGCGGCATTTTTGCGCTGGTCGCCCAGGTGATGGGCTGGCACCAAGATAGCTGCCTGCGCGAGGCCGGCAAGCTCTTGTGTGAAGGTGGCACTAGCGCGAGACACCACTACATCGGCCGCGCCAAGCAATTGCGCCATATGCTCGAAAACGAAGGGTACGCAGTGAAAATCGGGGTGCTGCGGCGCTTTGGCTTGGGCGGCATCGTAATTGCCCTTACCCGCCACCAGATAAACCTGCATGCCAGCAGCCAGCAGGTCATCGGCAGCGCGCAGCACCGCGTGATTGATAATGGCCGAGCCAAGACCGCCACCGGTGGCAACAACTAATGGCTTGTGTGGATCAAGCGAGAAGGTCTGCCGTGCCTGCTGCTGCTGAGCCGGAGTGAGCGGACGAAAATCAGCGCCAATCGGCACCCCCACATAGCGGCTACGCGATGCTGGATAGTGATAATGCTTGAGTGGCCAGCCCGTAGCAATCGCTGCTGCCCAACGTGCCATCACACGGTTAGTCAGGCCAGGGCGAGCATCGGAGTCGTGAATCACTACTGGCACGCGTAGGCAGCGCGCCGCAATGCCAACCGGCAAGCATACAAACCCCCCCTTGGCAAAGATCACGTCTGGCCGCCAGCGCAGCACCAGCCAGAGGCTCTGACATACGCCAGCCAGGATCTTAAAGATATCACATACATTAGCCAGGACGATACTTGGCATAAGCAACTGGCGCAGCACGCTGAGGTGCTGGTAGCGCCGGAACTTGCCCGCAGCGATCGTCCGCACCCGCACTGGCACCGCAGCGTGCTGCATGAGCCCGCGCGATTGGCTAGCGAAGGCCTTGTCGCAGACGAAGGTCACCTGCACATCGGGCTGGAGGGCTGCGATTTCATTAATGACGGCGACGACCGGCGTAACGTGCCCGCCCGATCCACCGCCGACTGCCAGTAGCTTCATGAGAGGTCTCCTTTTCGTTGATTGGTTGGTAAGCTGCCTGGCGTGATAATTGGAAGGCCAGACCAAGCGCACCAGCAATAAATACCATACTGGTGCCACCAAAGCTCAGCAATGGCAGCGTAATACCCGTCAGTGGGAAGACTCCAATCATCGACGCTACATTTAGCATAACATGTGCGCCCAGCCAGCCAAAGACTCCAGCTACCACCAGGCGCATTGTTGTATCAGGCAGGCGCTCGGCAATCCTCAGCAGGCGCAGTAGCAGCGCTGCAAACAATGCCAGCACGACCACCGCCCCCACAAAGCCAAACGTTTCACCAATAATAGCAAAGACTGAGTCATTAATCGCCTCAGGGAGATAGCCCGTCGCTTGGATACTGTTGCCAATGCCCAGGCCAAATAGCCCGCCTGTACCCAGTGCAATCTTGGCATTCTTGATGTGGTAGCCATCATCATTACTACTGGCGGCGTGGTCATCCCCCTGGAAGAAGGTCGCCACCCGCTCCATGCGGTGCGGCGCGATGACGATGAGCAGCAGCACCAGTGCCACACAACCCGCCGCTAGATAGGCCAGCCAGCGCCAGCTCATGCCGCTCATCACCACCATGCACGCCACCATGGCGGTGAGCGCCAAGCCCGTGCCCATATCCTTTTGCAAAAATATCACGAAAAAGAGCGCTGCACACATCATAATTACCATGGGGATGATCGTCTGATGGAGGTCGTTTATCACCCCCTGACGCATTCGTGTGCCAAGGAAGAGTGCCATATAGATAAGCATGCCAAACTTCAGCATCTCGGCTGGCTGGAAGCTCCCCAGTGGCCCCAGCGAGAACCAGCGGCACGCCCCAAGGCTACACTGAGCAATCGCCGAGACATGCAGCATATTACCAAGAACAAACAGCAGTGCACACAGCACAAAACCGCTCGCTAGCAGCGTACCCGCCTTCTGGCGCAGCCACGCAAAGGGCACAAGCGACAACCCCACAAAAGCGCTAATTGACAGGAGCAAGCTCACCGTCTGCTTAATAGCAAAATAGCCATCAGTGTAGTAGTTGGTGTTGTGCGCAGAGTTGAGTACATTAGCACGCTGCGGGCCAATGGCATACATTACCACCAAACCCAGCAGCATGAGCAGCCCCACCCAGAGGATAATCTGATAGTCCGGCCGGTGCAAACGCGGCACAGCGACAGATGGAGCGGAGGTAGTACTACGTTGCTCGCGGCGCACTGGCTGAACCGACCGATCCGAGGCCGATCGGTGTACAGCACGGGTGCGACGGCGAGCAGGCGACACCTTAGATATGTCCCCCACCCAGCGCCATCATCAGGCCAATAAAGCCCGTCACGCAAGAGATCACCCAGAAACGCATCGTCACCTTCACTTCTGGCCAACCGACTGCTTGGAAGTGCTGGTGGATCGGTGCAGAGATGAACACCTTGCGGTGGAAGAACTTCTTACTCAAGATCTGGATCAGGCTCGAGCCCGCCTCCACCACAAACAGCACACCAATGACCGGTAGCAAAAACAGCGTATTCGTCAGCATCGCCACGACGCCTAGGCTCGTCCCAAAGGCAAAGCTCCCCACATCGCCCATAAAGAACCGTGCTGGATAGATATTAAACCACAGGTAGCTCAGCAGCACTCCCACTACGGTGAAGCAAAAGCCCGCCAGTTGCAAATGCCCCTGTAGTAAGGCAATCACCCCGAAGATGCAATAGCTCACCGCCAGCAGTCCACCAGCCAGACCATCCAGGCCATCGCTAATGTTCACTGCGTTGCCAGTTGCTACCACCGCAAAGATAAAGAGCGGGACAATCCACGGGCCCAGCTGCCAGTCGCCAAAATACGGCACATGCACTGTTGTATAGCCCAGCTTAACGTAGAAAAACCAGGCCAGTACCGCCGCCATCACCGCGATCATTGAGAACTTCAGCCAGGCGCGCAGACCCGCCGAGCCCGAGCCATCACTGTTGATATTGATCACATCGTCCAGCAGTCCCACTGCCCCACCACCAAGCAATGCCGCCAGTGGGAGCCAGGTCTGGGCTCGGTCGAGATTAAACCCCAGCGTCACCACAGCAATGGCCACAATGCCAACCATCCCTGCCATAGTGGGGATATCGCGCGTAAATTTATCGGCATGCAGCTTAGTAAAGACTGTCAATTCCTCGCCCGTCGTGCTCGCGGCCCGCTGCTTTTTCCAGAACTTATAGCGGTAGGCAAAGTAGGTGTAGAGCGGCGTGAGGGCCATCGCCAGCAAAAAAGCCGCGACGCTGAGAAGAAATGTCGCGTTGAGCTCGCGAACGAGTGTGGTGAGGTTCATTATGGTGTGTTTCCTTTCGGCTCGAGCTTCATATAGTCGAGCAACCAATTAGATATATCCGTGAAAATCGGGTGAGCGTCTTGACCCCCCTGCATATTCAGCCCTTTGCCCGAAACCTCCACCATAATAACATACGTTGGTGTTTTGCCAACCTCCCCACCAAAACCGAGGTAGGTGCCAATAGTTTGGTTAGAAATATACTTGCCGTCCTTGATGGTTTGCGATGTACCTGTCTTGCCGCCAATGTAGAACCCCGCGCGATCGCCACCCGCATAAAAGGCCTGGCGCGCTTGATGCACCATTTCGCGCACAGTGGTAGATGACTGCGGCTTGATAACATGAGCATACGAAGCTTTGCGCGCAGCCTTGGCAAAGGTACCATTGTCGTCAATCGTCCCCGCAATGACGGTGGGGCTATAGTACGTCCCACCATTAATAATCGCACTAAAGCCAGCCGAGACCTGCAACATCGTCGCATCCATCCCCTGGCCAAAGGACATGTTAGAGTAGCGCACTGCATTGCCCTGCTGCTGGGTGGGCGATACGATATTACCCTTAGCCTCACCAGCCAGTTCCACTCCCGTCAGCTGCCCAAGACGAAAGCGCTTATGGAAGTAGTCATACATCGTGTCGCGCGCCTGGCGAGTGATGTAGCTGCCATTGCCCAAGCGCTGTGCAACGGTGACCATACCAGTGTTGAGCGACCAATTGAGGGCGTGCTGCATGGTAATGTTGCCCGTCTGACCCTTGCTGGCATTGCCGATAGTGATGTCGTCTACCTTGATGCTATCGGTATTATTGTACGTCGTTTGCGGAGTGATAACCCCCTTGTCGATGCCCGTCGCTACTGTGAATGTCTTGATATCAGAGCCCGGTTCGTATGGCGTAGTGATGGTGTTGTTGTTGAGTGCAGCGACGCTTTTGATCGTCTTCAGGTTGGACGGGTCATAGGTGGGGAGGTTGGCCATGGCTAAGACTTGGCCATTCTGTGGGTTCATCACAACGGCACTGACATCGGTAGCGCCACTGCGCTTGGCTCCATCGACAAGCGCTTGCTCGACCCTCGTCTGGATGTTGCGATCGATTGTCAGCACCATGTTAGTTCCATTCTTGGCGGGCTGGTTAATGTTCGTCCGGCCTATCGTCAGCGGCACAGAACGGATGTCCGTCACCGTCTTAAGCACCCCATCCGTGCCGCGCAGTTTCGCATCATTGGCCTGTTCGAAGCCGTACTTCCCCTTACCCTCGGCGTCAACAAAGCCCAGCACTTGGCTGGCCAGCTGCCCCTCTGGGTAGACGCGCTGGCTCATTGCATCAAAGCCCACCCCAGCGAGATTCTCCTTCTTGATAAGCTCAGCCTGCTTACGGCTCACTTTGGTGGCAAGCACCTGGTAACGGCTTGGCTTACGCGTGATGTATTGGCGAAAATTCTCACGCACATTACCACCAGCGACCCGGTTGAGGACCGTCACAATCTTGTCTACGTCTGTCACAGCCATCGGGTCGGCCCACACGGTATAGACCGTCTCATTCATGACAAGTTTGGCGGGAGTAGTACCATCCATGGTGTATATCTCACCGCGCTGGGCGCGCAGACGAAATTGCTTGACTTGCTCGCTATCAGCCTGCGATACATAGTAATCATGCTGCAGCAACTGCACATACCCCAGGCGCAACACAAACACCACAAGTAGCCCGCCGAGCACAGCGGCGAGCGCCTGAGCGCGTGGCGTAGCAAGATGGCGCTGCAGCATAGGCTACTCGCTGGCGTACGCTGTATTGGCTGGTGTTGTCATCGTTTTGGCCACACTACTACCCTGCACTTCCTTAAGGGCAGTCAGACGGGCGTTATCGACCTCTAGGTCCTTCTTTTGCTCGCTGAGAGAGGAGATCTTGTCGTCAATCTTGCTGGCCTCGTAGCCATAGCTGACCGTATGTGTCGCCTGCGCTAGATATATCAAGCCAAGGATGGTGATAAGGAGGGCAATCAGCACTGTGTGGGTGATTGGCCCAAGTTTGATAGCCGAAGCAAAAGCAACGGTGTTACGGTTGCGCTTCCAGGTGCTCTGGCGTCGACTATTAAATTGCATTGTCCGTGTGTAGGTTGTCATTGTGGTGGTGTTTGTGTTTAACGTTGGTATGGGGTCGTTTCTAGGGTGGGGCGGATAACGCGCCGCCCCAGCGCGAGGTCTTGAGCCAAGGGCTATTTGCCGTGGCGGACCAATACGGTTGTCGTGATTGATTGATTTTGTACGGGGATACGAACTGGCATGTCCCTACTCCTTTTTTTGTTTTTTATATTTTTGCGGCGGCTCGCAGCTTAGCGCTGCGGGCACGCGGATTGTAAGCATCGTCATGGCTGCCCGCGATTGGCTTCTTGGTGAGAATGCGCAGCTCGGCCTCGTAGCCTGCCTGGCGCTGCTCCGCGAAGAAGCGCTTGACGAGCCGATCCTCGAGGCTATGGAAGCTAATCACTCCCACACGCCCACCAGTGCGCAGCAAGGCTGGCACCAGCCGGAGCGTCTGCTCTACCTGCGTCAATTCATCATTGACGGCGATGCGGACTGCCTGAAAGGTACGTGTGGCTGGATGGGTTTTGCCCCGCTTGCCACGGGTAGCGTGCTCGATAACGCTAGCGAGTTCTCCAGTACTCGACAGTGGCCGTGCCGCGCAAATAGCAGCAGCATAGCGCCGTGCTATCGCTGGCGGTTCTTCGCCGTAGCGGGTGATCAGTCGAGCGAGCTCTGCCTCTGCCATGTGGTTGACAATCTGCTCGGCAGTCATCGCCTGGCGTTGATCCATCCGCATATCAAGCGGGCCAGTGTGTGTAAAGGAAAACCCTCGATCAGCTCGATCGAGCTGCGGTGACGACACCCCCAAATCCAGTAGCAATAAATCAAATTGCTCGCCCTCGCGAACCAACTGCTGTGCTGCATGCAAAAAATCACAATGCATCAGCCGTGCGCCCTGCTCTGCCAAGCTACCAAGCTGCGACAAAGCATACTGGTCGCGATCGACCAAACACGCCGTGGTATACGTCTGGGTCTGCTCGAGAATCGCTGTAGCATGGCCGCCATACCCCGCCGTCAGGTCGAGATAGCGCTCACCTGGACGTGGCTGGAGCTGGGCCAACACTGCCTCCAGCAATACCGGAACATGAAGTGGTGGATGTGCTTTGATACTCATACGTTTCTTATGGTAGCATAATATTGCTTTCCTCCCCTACTGGTCGTGGCCTATTTAGCCAAAGAACAACAGAGAAACCAATACTAAGCTGGCTAGCTATACGCCGTCTCACGCCTTGCCTCACCACCTCCTGCACTCGGGATCGCTATAAGGGTCAACATCTCCCAGATGTTGACCTCTTGCGCTGGGCTGATAATCCGTTATTGCAACGGATTATCACACTCCCTCGGCAGGAGGATGGCACGGCAATGCTACCGATAGGTATAGCTATGCTTTTCCATAAAGATACGCCCCACTCAGGCTACTGCGAGATAGTCCGATGCGGGTTCGAGATCACCCACCTGGTAGCGAAACCTGTTTGTTTTCGCATAAAATGTGTTTGTTTTTGTTGACGATCTTTGTTTGTACCAGGCCGAGAGAGCCCGCCAAAGATCATTTGAGAGACTTATGTGTATAATTGCCGCAGCAATTATGTGAGGTGGAGTTTTTTTGGGAGGTGTTTGTGAGGAAGGTGCGCCCGACAAGGTTTTGCGTGGGTCGGGTGCCCACATGGCTCACTACCAGATGGTTGATCTCGAGGATATCAGTTACACGTACTTGTTAAAGAGCGTCACAAAAACAGCCTTGCTACTCGGCCTGCTCTGGTGCCATCAAGCGCCAATACTGGCCAGCGCGCACCGCCACAACCTCGCGCGATATCCCAGCATAATCCAGCAGATGCTGCTCTACCGTTACCCTGCCCTGCTTCTGGTCCAGAGTGGCAGCAGTCTTGCCGCGCCGGAACTTGACGTTGAGGTCGGCGACATGTTCATCCAGGATGCTACCTGTCAGTGCTGGCTCTACCTGGCTATCCCACACATCCTGCGCATACAGGTGGAGGTAGCTACCAAAGCCGCGCGTCAGGACCACGCCGCTGGCAAACTCCGCCCGAAGCTCCGTCGGTATGGTGAGCCGACGCTTGTCATCCAGCTTGCGTTCGAAGTAATCCATGGGGTGTGGCGATCCTTACAGATGAATTATTTTGTTTTTGTGCAGTGGTGTTTGTTTTTCTCGTGGTTACCCACTTTCTTCCACTACTCCCACTATACTACCCACTCTCACCCACACGCAACCCCTTTTACCCACGGCGTTCCCCGCCGCGCTGACGCTTATCCACAAATCTGTGGAAAAGCTCAACCAGTATCAGGGGTCAGTTGCTTTCCACAGCATCTATGGTGTTGATAAGAATAAGCGATATTGTTGAGTGTTTTGATCTGATCTAAGCGCGCCTATAGTGGGCGTATCTTACTATTTCACACGCACAAAATTAGAAAATATGCTGATTTTATGGCATTATAAGCAAAATAGCTTGACGCAGCTCTCATATATTGATATATATATATTAGCTTTTTAGCTCAGAGGTTCGTCTCAAAGAGCAAAAAGCAGCTCTTTGGCCTCTGCTGATCTCAGGAGATCATCATGACGATGAAGAAGTACAAGGTCGAGGTTGACACAACCATTGGCGGGTCTTACCCGCTAAAACAGACCTTCAAGAGTCCAGATTATGCTGCCACCTTTTTACAAGGAGCAGCAACACGTGGGGATTTTCTACCCACAACCCTGAGCTCCTACATCAATGCAAAGCTCATAGTATCATTTAGATGCTATGAGAACAGAGGCTAAATAGCCCACCAACACAGCCCGCCATATCGCCACCACGCCTGATTGAGTACTCTATATGAGTATTCTCGGGCCTGGAAGCCCGATTTGGTCGTGACAGTTGGTGGGCTGTGTTTTTTGCCAAGAAAAAACCGGCTGATATGGAGCCAGTTTTCATTATTTCTCCCCTACCCCTGATGCTCGAGGAGCCAGTTGTTGGCTGCTACCCAGGTCTCGAGCGTGCCAGTGTCGAGGTAGTGACCCTTGGTGGGGACGACGGCCATGTGGCCACCAGCAGCGAGGTAGTCGTTGAAGGGATCAGTGATATAGTATTCGCCCGCTACGTCATCGCGGTCGGCGTGGGCGGCAATGCGCTGCAGGAGGTCGTGGCTGAGGACGTATTTGCTGACATTGATCATCTCGCTTGGTGCCTTACCTGGCGCTGGCTTCTCTATCACGCCGCGCAGACGGCCATCATCGGCAACATCCAGCACGCCGTAGTGGCTGAGCTGGTCGGGTGGCATGTGCACGCCCAGGATAGCCGAGCGGTCCTCCCCTGCTGCCTCAATGAGGCGCGCCACCTCTGATGTGCCATCAGCATTATACACACAGTCATCACCCATCAGCACGACCACTGGCTCACCAGGGTCGAGCTGTGGCACCACGAGGCTGACCGGGATGGCTGTGCCGTACTTGCCATAGCTCGATTGCACCATGTAGTGCAGATTAACCTTCGGTGGAGCGATGAGGGGCAAGAGATCTGCCTTACCATTGCGTCGCAGATAGTTGTTGAGATCGACGTTAGAGCGGTAGAAGTCGCGAATCTGCGTACTTTGCTCGCTCACCACGAAGTAGATATCGCGGATGCCCGCCGCGATGCAGTCTTGCACGGCGTAGTCTACTACCGGGCGGTTACCCAGCGGCAGCATGCATTTTTCGATCGTCTTGGTGACGGGCAGGCGCCGTGTCCCCCAGCCTGCTACGGGGATGATTGCTTTGGTGCATTGCATACTCGATGTCTCCTTGTATGATATTAGTTGCTTGAGCTAACGTATGACAAATGGGCCATTCTCCCGAGCGCCAATTGATGGAGCGCGGTGTGAGCTGGCCGGTGTGGTCGATCTGCACGCAGCGGATAGGCGGGTCTGACTCGGACGCAAAGGCGGTAGCAACGGGCTTATCGTCGATCAGATAGATTATTTGGCCGGGGTTTGCAGCAGCAGCACGGCGCAGCCACTGGGCTTTATCTTGCAAGGTAGTAATGATCACCTGCCCACCCTGCTGAGCCACGAGCGCACGCACTGCTGGACACAGACGGGCTTTACAGTGCGGGGTGATGGGATCACCATAGGTCAGTATCTGCACCGTGCCATAGTGACTCAGCGCGCGCAGCATCGATGCGACGCCTGGGTATTGGAGGTGACCATCACCCAGAGCCGTCTGCTCGAGCTGCTCTATAACAGACGCCGCATCCAGGCCCAGCGCCGCAAGCTGCGCCGCCAAGACGTAGGTCGGGGCGGTAGGATTCGTCCTTGGCCGGAGCATGTATCGAGGCTGCGCCGCCAAAAACTCCTTGGCAGTCACCTGCGCTGGGTAGAGCTGTGCTAGTGTTTCCGCTACTTCGCGCAGCCACTGCGTGGTGTTGATGATCGTCCGGTCAAGGTCGACGTAGATATGGCAATGACCCGTCATATACTCCATGATCTTTACAGTATAGCTAGTCCTTGGTGTTTATGCAAAGTATATCCGCATCAGCTGGCGCGCCACAACATCGGGGTCGTGCCGGATGAAGCTGCGCGTGCTAGCCAATGGATCGCTAGCCTGAGCACCATCCCACACGTCTTGTGCAAGGACTGGTGCGGCGCGGTAGCGATAGTGCTGGCGATGCATCTCGTCCATATCGTACTCGACCATCAGCTCGCCATCGTGAGCGTACTTGTCCATCAGCTCAGGGCTGGGACGCGTGTTGTTGAAGACGACATAGTCGAGGAACTGACTGCCTGCTAGGCGCTCAATTTCACTCGCGAAGTCACTCACCGAGAAGCCGTCCGTCGGACCAGGTTTGGTGACGAGGTTGCAGACAAAGACACAGCGTGCCTTGGTGGCAGCAAGTGCCTCTTGGATCTCGCGAATGACCAAGACGGGTGCCAAGCTACCATAGAGGTTGCCGGGAGCCACGACGACCATATCTGCCGCGTGAATCGCCGCGACCGCGGCAGGGTTAGCCTGAGCTTCTGGCTCGAGCCAAATCTTGGGCCGACGCGCTAGCGCCTGCTGTGAGATGAGATATTCACCCTTGATAGGCTGACCATCCTCACCCTCTGCACAAAGCGTCACATTGCTGAGTGTTGCGGGCACAACGCACCCATCGATATTAAGCACCTGGCTGGCTAGTGCCACCGCCTCAGCAAAGCTGCCGGTCATTTTCTCAAGTGCTGTGAGGAAGAGATTGCCAAAGGCGTGCCCCTTGAAGCTCCCTTCATCAAAGCGATAATTAAAGAGATCGCGCACCTTGGGGCTATTGCTCAGCGCCACAAGGCACTGGCGCACATCGCCAGGTGGCAAGACACCAAGCTCATCACGCAGTTGGCCCGTCGAGCCGCCATCATCTGCCATATTGACGAGAGCTGTAACCTGCGAGGCATACTGCCTCAGGCCTGTCAGGAGCGTAAAGCTCCCCGTCCCGCCGCCGATGACGACGACGCGTGCTCCACCATTGCTCTGTGCCATGTGATTATTCCTCCCGATTATTATGACTACGTGAACGACTGCGTGATGCGACTGCTGGTCGGCGCGGCGGTGTAATCACCCCGCTAGAGCGTGCCGCTGGCCCTGGTGTAGATGGTGGCATTTGGGGTGTTTGGGGCGGCGTTGGCGGAGTAGGTTTGGGTGGCACGGCTGGCGTAGAGCGAGCAGGGCGCGGCGATGATGATATAGCTTGTGCCTGCGCGGTAGCTGGCTTAGTACTCGGCTTCTTGCGCGCTGGTACAGACGGCAATGGCTCAATGGGCTGCTGTGCCTGCTTCTTTTGCTGCTGCAATACACGAGCAAACCATAGCGCACTGGGGCGCGGCGTCCGCTTATACGTCTTGTAGTCGACCGCAAAGAGGCCAAAGCGTGGCCAAAATCCTTTATCCCACTCGAAGTTATCGAGGAAGCTCCAGTGCATATACCCCAGCAGCTCTACCCCATTGCCAAGGGCGCGCTGCATAGCAAGGATAGACTGAGTGAGCCATTGCTTGCGGAACTGGTCGCGCTCGTCGGCTACGCCATTCTCTGTCACGAGCAAAGGCAGCTTATAGCGGCCCCAGAGACGCTCAAGCGCAAGCTCTAGATGATCGGGCTGCATTGTCCAGCCGAGATCATTTGGCGTCGTCTCGGGGTTGTGTATGCGGTAGCCATAGATGCGATTACTAAAGTAATAATTAACGGCAATGTAATCACTCTGCCGCACCACCTTGCGCAGGAAATAATCATCCTGGAAGAACTGCACCACCCGCGCTGTCGCTCGGCTCAGCCAGGCGTCGTCGCCCGGGTAGGTGTAGGCCGAATTCTTGGCCACCGCCACCTTGAAGCGCCGACTCTTAGCATGGAGGACTTTGGCTACTTGGTTGTGCGCGTAGGCAAGGTTGCTCAGCACGCGGTAGGTTTGCCACTTGCTGCGAACGTTGGGTGGCCAGGTGCCATTGTAGTAGCTCTCCGTCACGTAGACACACGGCTCGTTGATGGTAATGACGTAGCGCACTGTGGCACCAATCTCATCCATCAGCTTATCAACAAAGCGCACGAAGTACTTCACGTTATCGCGCTTGGCAAAGCCCCCACGGGCAGCAAACCACACTGGCAGCGTAAAGTGAAACAACGTCACAACTGGCTCCAGCCCAGCGTCGGCCAGCGCAGCCAAGTACGCCTTGTAATATTTGATCGCCTCAGCATTCCATGCCCCCTCCTCCGGCTCGATGCGCGACCACTCCACACTAAAGCGCCATGAGGTGAGGCCCATCTTCTTGGCCAGGGCGAAGTCTTGGGCGTAGAGCTCGGCGTGATTGGCAGCTTTGCCCGAGATATAATTGTTTGGATCTTTGGCGGCACTGGCAATGTGCGGCCAGTTGGGCAAGTCGCCATATTGATATTGGCTCTGAGCAGCGAGGGTCTTGGCCTGAGCTTTTTCCCACTCCGACCACTGGTTGTGCATACCACCCTCGACCTGATGCGCACTCGTCGCAGCGCCCCAGAGGAAATGTTTTGGAAATTGCACCGTAGATTGTTGCTTAGCCATAATGCTTATTGTACCATCAGCCGAGGATTAAGAAAAATAGAACATTGGGTGGAGGTATGATCTCTCTTTCTTTGCGCTCGCTCCACCTTCCCATCACTTTATCCGATGGAGTGTGAAAGCAGATTGTCATAATCTGTTTTCAGCCCAGCGCAAGAGGTCGATATCCAGTGAATATCGACCCTTATAGCGTTCCTGAGGAGGGAGTGTGGGGAGGTGGAGCGTGAGAATACGTGAGAGTCTTGAGATCAACACCCTATGACGAAATACAGAGCTCTCCCGCTTGCTTGGTCGCTGGCCTCCAGATATTCTCTTGTCCAATAGCATGATACTAGCTAGACACAGAGAATATCTCTTCCCTACTCTGGCAACTGCTCATTCTCGCGCAAGATCTTCTTGCCGCGCATTTCGTATTTGACGCCGGTCAGGTCGCTCGTGACATAGTCGTCGTTAAGGAGATTAACAAAAACGGCCGCATCCTTAGCATCCATGATAATGATACTCCCTGCCGCATCGTCCGTCATCAGGCCCAGGCCCATTTCGTCGGCGTGGTCGATGAGTTGGTCTTGTGTCACTTGGACGGGATCGAGCTTTTGCAGTTTGGTCACCAGCGCTGGTGTGTCGCGCACCAGGCGGTCGAGCGTGAGCCCCTCAGGCAAGGTAAGTTTGAACTGCTGAGTGATGGCAGCGATCTTCTCCTCCGCCACAGCGTGCTTCTTGGCATCGTAGCCAAAGAGCCGGACAAATTTACTCTCGCTAAAGGCAAAGATATCGTTACCAACAATCAATACCTGATTATCCGGCGTGATGCGTAGGCCAGCATCAGCCACAAATGGCTGGAACGACCCACCACTGTACATCCAGGCGGTTGCCCCCTTGAGTACCTGCGACTGGGGCAGCAGCTTGGCTACGAAGAATGGCTCACCATTTGTGCCCATCCGGAAGCGCGCAATGATGCCCTTAACCTTCTTAAATTCATGGTCGCCTTCGTTGAAGGTCTCAAGATCTGCCTCGCTGTAGGTGATCTGCTCGATAACTTCCTGAGCATGCACTACCCGGTCGAGCGTGGTGCGCTCAAGGACATTCTCCTCCGCCTTGGCCGCCTCGAAGTCCCGCACCATCAGGCCAGTCGCTGCACCCGTCTGCACCACCGTGATCATATCGTAGAGGAAGAGCACTTTGAGCTGTGCCTTGAGCTCAGCTGCATAGTTGGTGGCATATACCGTATAACCTTTGGTAAAGAGAAAGAGATCCACCTCCAGCTGGTCTTTGTCGCGGTCGGCTTGATTGGCCCAGAGGAAGATGTCGGTAGCGTCAGTAGACGTGTCAGCAGTAGGCTGTGTGGTAATATCTGTTGGCTGAGCCTCGGCATGGGCGGCCACGTCTGCATCACTCTGCGGCGTAGCAGCTAGCTCTGGTGGCATTACTGGGGTGGTATCGGTAGTGGGGGTTTGTGTGTTTGGTTCGTTATGCATGGTTTCTAGTGTACTATATTTGGGGTGTAAAGCCTATTGCTCAGTAGCGTGCTTTTCACCGACATCGGGATGCTGACTGAGCCAATTGTAGAGCGTGAAGCGGCTGGGGACAAAACCATGAATCTGCTCAAATTGATCGGCATAGCCTACAATCTCTCTACTCGCGGGAGGTTCATCGCCGAGAAGTGCTTGAACGTCTCTTATATGTCCTTTTATACTCTCTTTCATCCTTTGCTCAATCTTAGGATTCACCCGCCACTGGGGTGCAACTCGCCATTGCGGCGTGAGCATTTGCCTGTACTCAGGGTTAGCATAACAATGCAAAGTTATATCAGTCTCTGTTATCTTAGCAGTAATCTCAGATAGTTTTATTATACGATCACTACGTTCATAACAACGATATATAGCACCCCTTAAGACTGACATCTGGTGTGTGTCGTTCAAAGCGTACGCATGCTGATCAAGTTGCCAACAAAGCGCCTTGAGTAAACTAAAATCATCCTCATTAAAATCTTCGAGTGATTCACCTTCAAGCCTTGTATATAACAAACTATCACCCAATCGGATAGCATCCTCGAAACGATCTTCTATTGAATTACGTGCTAGTGTATCAAATTCCACGTCCTTCGGTGGCGTAAACCATTCACTGTCATCATAGCGCTGCTCACGATCTTTCGCTTCTAGTTGTCCTCCTTTCTCACTCGAAGCTGATTCGTTACTATGTTGTAGCGGATTATTATTATCAAAGTCAGGCGTTTTTTCTACTGATCGGTGTGCGGTCACACCAAGATTCGGTATTAGCAGACCAAACTCTGTTTTATGCCACTTTTCTCCAGACTGTACCTGTTTGTCGCTGTGTTCTTGCCGTACTTTCTCGCTCATATATCAGCTCCATCACGTTGTTATATTCCTAACCTTAAAAACAAACTGCAACAAACCATCCCAAGCTCTAGCCGGGCGTTAG